>Ga0208162_1000303_pt1 | contig 29133 bp, 26 predicted proteins | sample CB_VirMetaG_4_FD_184539 | JGI IMG/M metagenome (GOLD analysis project Ga0208162, IMG submission 184539) | Freshwater to marine saline gradient viral communities from Chesapeake Bay - CB_1508_1M Viral MetaG (SPAdes) (version 4) | ecosystem: Environmental > Aquatic > Marine > Coastal | place: USA... | reverse complement strand
AAGGCATACCTTTAAAAAATACAACAGCTCCTGCAAGGGCAGCTGCTCCAACAACAAAATAAGGTGAAGTCAATACTTCTTTTACTTTAGCTAATTTGCTCATAATAAATAAAATTGGTTAACAATACATACATAAAAACCTTGCTATCCATCGCAAGATAAACATTCATCCGTGGTTCTCGATCCAATATCTCCCTTGATTACTGAATCAGTTCTTAAATAATATAATGTTTTAACCCCTAATTTCCACGCCTCCATGTGCACCTGATTAATCCATTTTGGACTATCAGTTGGGGAAAACGCAAGGTTAAGAGATTGAGTTTGATCTATATAGCGTTGACGTATAGCCGCCTGACGGACTAATTCTAATTGATTAACCTCAGGGAAAGTTAAAAACACTTCTTTTTCATCTTCTGTTAGAATTTCATTGGGAAGATTTTGAACAGATCCGTTATCTGCCATAATTTGATCCCAAATTTTGCTCTTATTATGTCCTTTTTCTTCTAATACTTGCTCCAAAACAGGATTTTTAACAATGAAAGAACCCTTAGCTCCATTAAAGACATACACATTAGCTGGATATGGTTCAATTCCTGCTGAACATGAGTTTATTCTAGAATTCGAAACAGTAGGTGCAACTGCTAAAACATGAGTATTTCTCATACCTGTTCCTTTACACCAAAGTGGTTCACCATATTCGGCTGCTAAATCCCTAGATGCTGCTTCAGCTTTAGATCTAATGCTGTTAAAAATAGTGTGAGTCCAGGCTGTAGAAGCTAGAGAATTGAAGGGTAAATTCTTCTGTTGGAGGAATGTATGCCATCCCATAACCCCTAACCCTAATGCTCTTCCTTTCTTAGCATGTCTATGAGAACGTTCCATAGAATCTTTACCACTAGTTTTTTGAATAAATTCTTCCATTACTCCATCCAAAAACCAAGTAGCAGTTTCAACTACGTCTGTGTCTTTCCATTCATCATACTTAGCTAGGTTAAGAGAAGACAAACAGCAAATAAAACTATGTTCTTCATCTGTGTGTAAAGTAATTTCAGTACAGATGTTTGTCATAGAAACATTAAGATTATTCATCATATAAGCTAAAGGATTGTGCTTATTAATGTTATCTTCAAACATAATATAGGGCTCACCCGTTTCCATTCTTGATTTAAGAATTTCTAACCATAAACCCATAGCTTCAGGATCTCTATCTCCTAATTTTTTCATGAAGCTATCATCTACAGAAACACATTGGTGTAGATTAAGACATTGTCTGTTAGGATCACCTTTTGGTCTCCTAATTTGCATAAACTCCCCTATATCTGGGTGGTTGATATTTAAGTTAACTGATGCTGCTCCTCTTCTTACAGATCCTTGGTTTGTAGCTATAATTGTAGAATCATAAATCTTACACCATGGAACTACACCTTCTGATTTACCATTTCCTCTAATTGGTGCTCCTCGTTCTCTAATTCGAGAAACGGAAATACCTACACCACCACCATATGAAGTTAATCTCATTAGTTCAGCATTAGTTAAACCAATACCTCTAACAGAATCAGGTGTATCAATACCAAAACATGAAATAGGCATACCTCTATCTGTACCCATGTTACTTAAAACTGGAGAAGCTAATCCAATCCACCCGTTCCAGATGTATTTGAAAAATTTAGCAGCCAACTCAGGTTTATTTAACCTTTCAGCAACTGCATTAGCTACTCGTCTATAAGCTTTTTTAGGTGTTTCACCTGGTAAGAGATAACCTTTAGAAATAGTAGCTAGAGCTACTTCATCAAAAAACTCAGGGTAATCTCTACCTTTTACCCATTGACTATAATCTGAAATTAAATTACTATCCATATTAAAAAATGTCTTCTGCTTCCCATTTAACGTGTCCCTTAGAGTAATTAGTTACTCTATTAGCAAAGAAATCAGTATGCTGCTTTCCCCCAGAGAGAGCATCAAACCATTTCATATTATCTACTGCTTTTAAATCTACATCTACAATAGCTTTATAACCTAAATCTTGTAGTTTAATATTTACTCTATGTTTGATAAAGTTTTGGAGATCGTATTTAGAACATCCTTCTAATTCACCTAATTGATATACTTTATCTATAAAATCTAATTCTAGTTGAAGTGATAATAGAGCAGCTTCATTAATAGCAGCTTCTAGTTCTGGTGTTTTAAGTTCTGGTTTATTTTCAACTAAAGCTCTAAATAACCAACAACCTGCTTCTGAATGTAGCGATTCATCCCTAATACTCCATTCAACTATTTGACCTACTCCTTTTAATTTATTTCTAAGTTTGAACGATAATAAAACAGCAAATGAAGAGAATAAATTTACACCCTCAGTAAATGCAGAAAATATAGCTAAGGATTTAGCAATCTCATGCCAATCTTTTTCACCATTAAAACTATCTCTCACATTCATTAGATTTTCAATCTTAGCCATAGTAGTTTCATCTTCTAAAAACTCACTAAAATCATCTAACCCTAATTCCTCATTAAGTAAAGAATATGCTTCAGCATGAATAGTTTCAAATGCCCCAAATGTAGTAGCCATCATAATAATTTCGGGCTTTCTAAACCATTTAGTTACTAATCCTGACCAATAGTCATTTACTACTGTTTCTGTTTGAGCAAACCCCTTTAAAATAGTACCTACTATATCTTTTTCTATTTCAGTTAGATTTTGTTTCCAATCATTAACATCTGACATCATAGGTACTTCAGTATGTAGCCAATGTGCTTGTTGTTGTTTCAACCAATACTCATGTGCTTCTGGGTATTCAAAAGGTTTATAAGGGATTCTTTCTTTAGTTATATCTTTGGCCATAGTTAGCTATTTTGTAAAAAATTCTTTAAACTTTGTATTTCATAATTATTAAAATCACCAGAGGACTGTGAAGTCGGTTGAGGAGTTTCTTCGGATTCGTCATACTCTTTAATCTCGAAATGGCCAGTAGACGTATTAGCTTTTACTCCAAAAGTAAGACCGTCTACTCCATATCTATTTTTCATGATATGAAATCTCCCTGTTCCGTTTACTTTATCTTCACGCTTACGAGAAAGTGATACACAAACATCTGATATCATAATCTTATCATATGAACCAGCTGCTTTATCACCTTCAACAATTTCATCCCTAGCACCTGCTCTATTTACTTGAGAAACAGACCAAATAGGGAGGTTTAATTGTCGTGCAAGCCCCTTGATGCTCCTATAAATATGATCCAATTCTCCTTTCCTATCAGAACTTCGTTTTTTAGTTGAAAGAAGATCAATATAATCTATAATTATTAAATCAGGTTTTACACCTAAATTTTCTGCTTTTTGGATATGTGATTCTAAAGTAGATGTAGTAGCAACACCTATGGGGTACTCCTTAATTATTAGTTGTCCTGGAAGTTTATCCACTACTTCTTCAACTTCTGTTCTATGATGGGTGATTTGATCAACAGGCAATTGGGTGAAGAATGAATCATAACGTCTACCAACATAATCCTCACCTAATTCTAGAGTATAATGTAAAACGTTATACCCTAATTTAACAGCATGACCCCCTAATGATACTAAACACCATGATTTACCTCCCCCAGGATTACCAAATATTAATCCTAAATCCCCATTACCTAACCCACCTTGTACTAACTCATTGATTTTTTTCCATGGAGTAGGAACAGTTTTTCTGTTATCTTCCCTATATCTAGATTCAACATCTTTAAGATATTCATGTCCTATATTTTTATCTTGTCCGCTTTTCATAGCAGATTCAATCATAAACTTAATAGAATCATAATCACCTACTTTAAGCATATCTACAGATTGTAATAATGCTTTTTTTAGTTGTTGATTTTTACAAAAATTAGAAAACTCTTCTTGGACATATTTTAGATCTTCATCTGAAGCTTCATATGCGTGTCTCAGTTGTTCTTTAATTGATAACTGTAATACCTCATTTTCTACTTTTTGAAGTTCTACTTTAAGAACATCCATAGAGATATTAGTATTGTAAGTATCGTAATACTTAATAATTTCCTTTATAATCCACCTATGTGCCGAATTAGGAAAATCTTCATCGTTTAAAATATCTATGATATTTTGTAAAAACTCCTTAGATGTAAGGAGAGAAGAAATCACCTTAATTTGGAAAGGGTGACCGTACTGTTCTATACTTTTTAACGTCAACTTTTATTTTTTAAATTGTTCAAAAACATCTTGTAACCAAAACTCTACATTTCTAATGATTCCACCTATTTGATCTTCATCATACATTTCAAGAAATGTTTTTGGAATATAATTAAGATCTTGGTCTTCTGCAAGTTTTTTTAAATATTCCTTATCGGATTTATCAATCATAGGATTAGATAAATCCATTAATTTATAATTCAATTCTAATTCATCTATACTATTTAAAACTCTAGCATATGTTATATTATCCTTAAATTTAGATTCACATATAGTTACTATATCCTCTAATGTAACATTTGGTTGTCCCAATTCAGGGAATTTTTTTAGTAAACCTTTTTTACCTAATCCCTTAACTCCTTTAATCCCATCTGAATTATCACCCAATAATGTTTTATACACAATAAAATTACTAGCTGGTATTCCAAATTTATCTTGGACCGTTTGGGTAGTGTAGAATTCTTTTTCTATAGGTCTAAAAACTGCTACATTTTCATTTACTAACTGAAGGAAATCCCTGTCACTAGATACTATAAATGCCTTATCATCATCTGATTTTATAAGGATTTTAGATAAGTGGGCTATAATATCATCTGCTTCTACCTTATCTATAGAGGCAATCTTAATAGGGAGAACCTTCAAATAATGAATTAACCTTACTAACTGATCTACTTTTGCGTCATGTTCATCTTCTAGATTTTCAAAGATTTCCCAATTAGTAATTCGTTTAGTATTTCTACCCGATTTATAATCGGCAAGAAGATTTTTTCTATTATTTGAAGATCCTGCCCCATCAAAAACCACATAAACCTGTGTGGGTTGGATTTGTCTTATAAGTACACCTAAAGATCTTAAGAAGCCACCTAATCCTCCTACATGCATTCCCTTAGAATTTACCATATTTAAAATAGCAAAGTTTCTAAAAAATAAATTTAAACCATCAATTAAAAGATATCTCTCTCCCGATTGGGTAGATTCCTTATTTTCTTGAACCTGATTTAAAATATCTAAGGGACTACCTTTTTTCATATAACCTATTTACCTAAATATAATAAAAAATAAATGAAGAACCAAGCTTTAACTTGGTTCCTCTGTGAAGGCGTTCACATATGTTTCCTGTGATTCTTCTTCACCTACTAATTTGAAATCAGCACCTCCTAGAATATTTGACCATTCTTCTTGACGTGATTTCTTATAAGCATTAAGTGCATTAGGACTTTCCTCAATAAAACCATGGGGTGTCATAACAATTTTTCCTCTAGTTGTTACACCATTAATATGGTTTTTATCAATCTGGATATTTACTCGTTTAGCAAATTCTACTTGTTTACCATCTTTGATTGCTTTAATCTTAGAGGTACCAGCAGACATAATATTACCAAAAGTAATTACAAATGTTGAGTCATACCACATTGCATATCCCCCCTTATTCATCAACTTAGGTTGACCCATAGGGGATTCTGGTTTTAGAGTCCATACTTTATTAATACAAACTAATGTATTGGTATACTTGGAAGATTCTTTACGAGACAATGTAATTTTCTGATTTACATTATTTGCAAATTGTGTTGACATTGCCCCTGCATTCCATTCATTATTGTTCTTATTAGAACGAACAGATAATTCACAGGGGATACTACCAATAGAATCCCATAGGAATACTAAATCATAAGGTAGATTACCTTTTTTCTGTTCATCAATTAGATCTAAAATGAATGCAGCTACATCTTCAATAGTATTTAATGATTCTCTATCTGCATAGATAAAATCTCCTTCATATCCTAATACTTCACCAGTTTCTTCATCAGCAATCGCATCTACCTCTAACCCCATCTGAGTGGCATGCTCCCAGTTCCATTTCATCTCAGTGATAATGAAGACTGGAAGTATGCCATTCTTTTGGGCTGATACGGCAGTTTCGATCAGTGCGGTGGTTTTCCCGGTGTCAGAGTGTCCTCGCAAGAGCACAATATGACCCATTGGAATACCAGGGATTGAAGTAACGGTTTGAAAAGCATCGGATAGGGGAATCCATTGTTGTTCTTTGAACTTTACGTTCTGATCTAGTCCCTTTTTAGTTTTAAAACTTTTTAAATCAAATTTAGATTTGATTTCTTTAGAGACTGCTTCCGATAGTGATTTACTTTTTCTAGCCATTACTTACTTAATTAAAATGGTAAATCATCTGTTGAATCACTAAACAGATCATTGAATTTATCTGATTGGGTTTTCTTAGTAGAATCAGTTTTTAGAGAATAATTACTTTCTGATGGTGAGGGAACAGGTGATTCATTCACTTTAAATGTAGAAGTTTCTGTTTCAGAATCTGGGTCTAACCAATTTTGTAGGAATCCTTTAATTTCATCAAATGAATATTGCTTGAATACTTTAAAAGGATCAGCTTGTTCATTCATATATTTTTGAATTTCATCTTTATCCTCAGCAATAGGAGAAATTTTAAGTGATACTGTAGCAGTGGTTTTATTGTAAGGAGTACCTGTTACTTCAGGACCTACAGTAGTAAGTTTAATATCTCGTCCTTCTAACATATCAGTATAATCTCCAATTTCTTCATCAGCGGCCATATTAAGGAATGTTTGATAAATTTCCTTACCAAACTGCCATAATTTAACACCTTCGTCTTCTTGACCTCGTACTAATACAGGGGCAAAAACACGAGTTTTAGGGTCTAACTTTTTAGCCAAACGCCAATTTTCTCTATCATTACTCTGACGTAATTGTTTAGCAAACTCCATAATAGGATCTTTTTGCTTCCAATTAGCAGGAGATGCAATTACTCGTTGACCAATCCCGTAGTAAAACATCATTTCCGTAAAAGGAAATTCAGGATTAAATTTTGATGGTACAATTCGAACTGTCTGTTTACCAATACTGGGTTTCCAAAACAAATTTTTCTTTTGTCCTCCTCCCCCTTGTGGCTGTTGTGTGTTGAGCGAAGCCAGACGCTCCTTGATGACGTTTAAATCCATTCTATAACATTTTAGGTTTATATAATTACAGTAAATATACGAAGCCTTTTTCGGCTATCCAACTAAAGTTCAATAATTTTGTGAATCTTAGTTTTTAGTTGTTTAAATTCATCCTTATTAGTAAGTAGGATAGAATTTCTATAATGTCTCCATTCAATAGGAAACTTAGTATCAACTACACCTCCATTTAATTTACGAATAAGCTCATTTAAAGCATTAATTGTGTAAAGTGTATTAGATTCTTTTTTTCTATGTACTAGAATAGTACCAGATGGGATTTCTGAAAGGTTAGTAGTATCTACGTTATATGTGCAGGCGTATTCATTATTTGATTGAATATATAGTATAAATATTTTCCCATATAATATATCATATGTGGAAGAGATATCATATACTAAATCATCTAAATCTTCAATTGTTGAAAAAGTGCAAAATAATTTATTCCCAGCCAAACCTTCTAAATTTATATCAAAACTATCTAATGAAGTTCTATTATAAATATTAGAGGGGTTGTAAAGAAGAGTAGTTTGTTCCATAACTTAATTTTATACGCAAACCAAACTCTTCAAATATTCCTTTTAATTCATCTACTAAATATTTCTCTGATTTATGGAAATCAAATAGAAATGAATCATAGTTATACAATACTAGTTTAGTTTGCTTATTTTTTAATATTTTAAATATTCTCCACAATATAAGAACATTATTTGAGGTCTCCAAATTCTGTAGTAAATAATTTAATAATTTAGAGGGATTTATATCTTCCAATTTATTTTTTTCAAATTTATACTTGGAGATAGGACATTCAATATATCCCTTAACATTAAATTCCTCCCATATAATATCAGTAAATTGTTTAGCTTTTTTAAAAAACTCCAATTCAGAATATTTACCAAAATTACCACTATATAACATTTTAAAAGTAAGTTGTTTAGCTTCTTTATATTCTACTCCGTACATTTTAGCAAATGCTTCATGGATATCCCCCTCACTAAATTCATAATTTATAAGTTTAGCTAATAAAGAAGGGTGGTATGCTGAAATATCCATTTCTATAAATAAATTATTAGATGGGATAAATGCTTCCCTAGAGTCATCTTTTTTGGATAAAGCAGAATAATTTACTCCTCTGAATTTATTAGAAGGTCTAGTAGTTGTGGTTTTGAAGTTGTACTGGGTATAGATAGTATCATTGTGTACATTGTGGAATTTTTCTTCAAATTTGTTTTTATGTATTTTAATTCCATTGGACTCGAGGGCGTAGAATGCCACTGTAGATTTTCTGTTATAAAAGTCGTTGATAGGTTCATCAATATGAAATTTTAGTTCACCATATAAATTTTCACAATACTCAAAATGTTTAGCAACGGGTATTAGAGTGTTTAAATCTTTTTTATAAGAATATTTTGAGTAAAAATAGTTATGAGTTTTAGTTAGTGGTTTTTGAAAACTAGGTTTATTTAAAGTTAAATCTATGATATTAGGGTGATAGATGTAATGTAATACTTCCTTTTTATCTCTAACATATATAGTATCAAATCTATCTAACCATAAGATATCTAAAGTATTTAATACTTCTTCATGGTTAATAGCTACCATGTAACCATCATATCCTAAAGGTCTAACATACACTAAAGAAATTTGATTATCATCAGCAGGATGGATATTATAATTAAAGGGAATTATTTCAATAAATGCCTTAGTGGCATCTTTAGAAATAAACCTATCTAATTGATCTTCTGTTTCTATTAACCAAAACATCCATTAAATATACAAAAAATTTTAGTAACCTCCACCCGAAGTGGATGGAGAAGGTGAAGATGGAGTTGACGGTGTTGGAGATGTTGAACTCGGAGGTGGAAAAGAAGTAGGGGATGGGGTAGAATCTTCTGTGTTAAGAGCTTCACCCTCTAAATCTATATCTTCTTCATAATACTGTAGATAATTATTTCCTAAAAACTGTGTTAAGCCTAAAGTTCTTAATCTTCTTTGGGTTAGTAGGGTTATATTTCTATTTGCATCTTGTACCTCTAATTCTTCCCCGCTTATAGTCCATTGGATAGTAAAGGGTTGGTATAATTCAAATGCCCAATTCCTATCTTTTCTTTGTATTTTATAGTAAACATCTCTAGTTACTTCTAAAAATTCTTTAGTAGTAACTTTTTGCAAAAAATATCTTTGATACACACCTAATTCATAATCTTTAGCATTAGGAAGTGGATAAGTATGGAAAGGGAGTTTTCGATTTCGTCCAACCCCATAACTACTTATGTAACCCGTATAAGATGATATACCAATTCGATTGGGATTATATCCTCCATATTCGGATACTTCACCTTGAGTTTGAATATCAGGACCAGCTAAATATAGGGTATTATCAATATCTTCTAAAATTGAAAGATCACTTTGGGCAATAATAGGTATAAGCTTTTCCTGGGGTCTATCATTAGGGTTTCTCCCAGTAAATATATCACCAGTTTGTGACTTCCAATAATAACCAACATAAGAAGTAGAGGGGGTAGGGGACTTAAGGTTTCCCGGAGTTCTACCCACATTATTAGGTATTAATTTTGTATATTCTCCTCCTTCAGTATACAGATCGGTTATTATTTTATTTTTAGGGATATACATCTAACTAAATTTTAGGTGATTTCAGTAACTCCAATAGGTAGGGGAGTTTTAACAGTACCATATTGAAATGTGCCCCCAAGTGACCCATCCATCGTACCAGGAGTAACAACTCCTCCTATAAGTTTTGTGGTTGAACTAGGTCCTCCTCCAGCATTAGGATCAGCACCCGCAAAAGGATAATCATCACCTGGATCAGGAAGGCCAAATCCCTGTATCATCATATTTTTGGCTGCATTTAGGGTCTTTTGAACACCCGTATCAGCAGCACTTGTTCCCGCAGTACCCCCTGCAATTGCAACACCTGCTGCATTACAAGCTTCCACCTTACTAGACATATCATTCCAATTAAAACCCATTTGATTAGATAATCTTAACATAAAAGTAATACTCATAGCTACATTTACCAGTCTTTCTTGGATAATTGCATCTGGGTTTGTTATAAGATTTAGGTTTTTAAAACTATATTCGGCATAACTCATTGGTCCTTTTAATGTAAAAGTTTTAAGAGAGTTGGTTTCAGCCTGATAATTAGCTCTACCTGTTAATTGGAGGTAACCCCTACCTCTATAAGTATAACCATCACCAGATGATGCTGGTCCGTTTCCATTTAAATTTTGATATAAGTGATTAGTTAAATGCGGTTCACCCTGATCTATAATTGCTTGTAAGTCAACATTATTGTAAGGTGCTACATTAATTTGTGATCCAAATATAGCTCTAACTTCTGCTGCTGTATTATTTTTATAACTCAACTCACGAGTATTTCGAAAATTAGATTCTTTATAAAAAGCAGCTAAGATGCCAAATCGAGCGTATGGATTAGTTATACCCGTATAGTATAAACATCTATTCATAAGATTAAACTCTTGTGCTTCTGAATTTGACAGTTTTAGTTTAGTTGAATCCCACATCACGTAACCTTGATAGTCTTTAGTATTAGGGGTTATATTTACAGGTTGAGAAACGCCAGTTGCTGATGTAGTGGTTAATCCCATACCTGTAAAAGCGGATTGATCAAATGCAGATTCTAAGTATTCTGCAGGGATAGGAGGGAAAGGTTTAGGAGGTTTTTGATTTAATACCCCTACATTCTTAGAAAAAGAAGGTGCTGATAAAGTACCTATTTCTGTCATCCATCCATTTGTATCTACTGTGTGATTGATTTCTTTCACTATTAAATCTACATCCTCTTCGTTATATGAAGGAGGTAAAATATTATCTGATACTTTAAACCTTTCATATAATTTCATTCCTGAAATACCATCCATTTTTAACTTCAAGTTAAATGGTAAGAAAAAAGGAGGAGTGATTTGGTTATTATTAGAAAGAGCTCCTAATAAAAACTCAAGATATCTCCGATTTGCACTTTCTAAAGCAGATATATTTTCCGATGAAAAATTTAATTTAGAATAAACTCTAATATATGCAATTATTAAATCATCTACTAAATCATTGAGAGTTGTAGGTTCTACATCATTTAATTGGTTAAAATAGGATTGTTTATCTTTTATAACTCTATCTCTTAACCCTAAGTTATATTTTGAGAAACCAGTAGCGTTAGTACCTAATTGATTTCCATTTGCTTGGGCACCAATAGCTATCATAGCTGCAAAATTACTGGATAATTCTGATTCTAAACTTACATCTCTTACAAATGAACCTTGTGAACCTACCCCAAAGGCATTTATGGTAGATGGAGTGCCTGAAGCTGCTAATATTCCCCCATATTGGGGTGGGACATTTTCGATAAATCGTACTAAACCATTGTCCGATACAGTAATATCTATTTGGTTTACTCCACCTAAAGCTCTATTTATGTCTGCTAATAAACCTTTTAAAAAATTCAAGGTAGAAACATCTCCAGTAGAAGAATCCGTGTTATTTTGTAAGACACTAATGATATGATCTACATTTACTAAAATATTAGCTAACCTACCGGCGTAGTCTTCACCATCAACTTTAAACTTAATATTTCCTACTGCTGCTTCTAGTGCAGTGTTAACCCCCCCATTAAATAAATCTATATTTTCAAAATCTTTTACATCAGGCAGATTAGTATGAGGTATAATACATATAAAGGGATTTCCAGATATTTGTCCTGGGACATTTAAAATATAATTTTCGTCATTTTCAAACTGTTGATTTTTTCCATTAACCACAAAATCTGATCCACGTAACATATCAAACCTAAAAAAAGGTTTATTTTTTTTATTATAAACTAATAGTTTTTCTTGTATAAGAGTTATTAACAACCCAAATTTTATATATATTTGAGGGGATTCTACTTCTTCTTCCCCATCTGCTCTAACACCTTGAAGAGTAAAAACAGATTGAGGTATAGTTTGTTGGCCTCGGCTTCCATCCTCATTAAAGTCACAATTACCCATTTTATAATCAGTAACTGTTATTTTTCCTAATTCTTGTAGTTTAGCATAGGCATTATTCATTAACTGATTATATTTCTTTCTTTCTCCAAAACCTCTATAGTCTCCATTCCTAAAGTTTTCTCGTAATTCTTTTTTAATTACATCAGCTTCTGCTTTTAGGGATGCCTCTAAGTCCTTAGAACCTTGCCATTTTATGTTATACATAGCTAGGTGTAAATATGACGCCGCATACTTAGATAATAGTTTAGTTTTAATGTCTTGGGCCTTTATATTATTTATATCTCTTAAAGCAACATTGGTAGCAACTCTATAGGTTTGACCCGCTAAAAGGTCAGATAATTCAACACCAGCTTCAACAGCTACATCTTCACCTGCTTTTCTTACTAAATACTCAAAAAATGCTCCTTGAAATTCCGCGGTATCAATAAGGGATAATGATTGACCATTATTAAATTTAAGAGATTCTATGATACTACCTAAGCCTATTATGGTCACAGTACAATCATAACTTCCGTCATTGTTAAACTTCCAATTAAATTTAGATATCTTACCATAAACACCCTCATGATTTCCATTTGATACTTTTCTAGCACCTTCTATTTGATCATATATTTTAAATTGGTCTGCAGTTCCATTTAATACTGATTCACAAGCAGAGGTGTTAAATTTTGTAAATCCACTTGATATGGTATCATCATTTTTGGAATATATAGAATGGCCAAACTCTAATAATAATGTAAAACCCGGTCTAAGATATAGGAGATCTATAACAGCAAATTGTTTTTTGCTAAAGCATTTAATATTGATGGTCGCTTGGGATAAAGCTCCATTATTATAATATTTAGTTTGCACACTAGTAATACCAGGCATTGGTACGGCTCCTCTTTCATCTAAACCACCCCAACCATAAGCACCACTATAAAAATTACCATTATTAAACCCACTTTTAAGGTCTCCTGATTCATTTGATGCTCCTCCAAATAAAATAAATTTCTTAGCTAACCCATCCCCAATAGTATCAGCTGTAGGAATACCTAAGGATTCAAATTTTGTTTTTATTCTATCATTTTCTTGTTGTACTAATGATCGTTGTACAGGATCAGTTGAAGGGGAGCTTATATAGGATAACTCAACTGCTGATGTTAGTTTTATATAAGGGGCTTTTTGGTTATACACAGCTATAGTAGTATCACGAAAATAGCTACCCCCAAGCCTTGATTGTCTTTTTACTATTTGTTTTTTTACGTAGTCGCTAAAAGTTTGTCCTAAAATATTACCCATAATATTTAAATTTAATAACCTCCTCTACCTCCTCCACTAGAGATACTAGAAGCTCTAGAAGTTATCCCTGTGTTTGCAGCATTTTCTATTTCACCCCCTCCAAGACTATTAACAATACCATAATTATTTAAAACAGAGTTAATATCTGCGGGGATTCTTAATTGGATTCCTCCTTTTAAAGATAGTGAATCATTAGGTACTGAATCAGGATTAGCAGATGCTATTACCCAATATAAAGAAGAGTCACCATAAAATAGATTAGCTAAAATATCTAGTCTATCCCCAAACTCTGTTATAGCGTATACATCATTAGCCTTTAATGGGATTTCAGGATATGAATTAGTTACATAGTATCTAGCACCTATATTAGCTACATTAGGGTTTTCATTATTAGTTATTGATATTGAATTGTATCTAGACATTTAATATATTTTATGGACCTAAATTTTCTCTCTCTTCATCCAGTTGATCTAAAAATGACCCCCACTCAATACCAGAATTACCTCTAATAACAACAGGTGTATCAACTTCGCCTGAACTTACTGCACCTATTAAATTTCTAGATGCGTTAGCTGCTGCTGTAGCATTTGCGGTGCCAATAACACCCCTTGCTGCATTAGCGGCTATATCTGTAACGGCTGAGAGTGCTGCATCAGCGTCAGGTGCACTTTCATTATATTTTTCTTGTGCAGTGTAAGTTGCTCCATATAAATTACTATCTTCTCCATTTGCTAGTGATATATATTTAGAATTAGGATTAGTGGCACTATCCGCAGTTTCTGGGAGGAAATCATGGATAGGGGTGAATTGACATTCAACATTCACTATAAGTGGAAGTTCTGTTACTGAGAGGTCAGCATTACCATTTGAATCTATTCCTATTTCATATGGGGATTCCTGAGGGACTGTTATATTGCATGAGGTTAAGAAACCTGGTAAATCGTGTACATAACCACCCATGGAAAACTTAACTATAGTACCTCTCATAAGCCCAGTAGTATCCTTATAATTAGGAGCTAAAGTACTAACTAAATGATTTAGTTTTTTATACATAGGTATAAGTTCCGCTTTAGATAAGGCGGCAACAGTAAACCCAAATGTTAACTGTCGACCAAAACCAGTATAATTATAAAAAGTATCAGCCCTACCAGCATATTGAACAGGGGACCAATTACTACTGTAATTATCAGAAAAATTGTTTATAAGGGATCTAAAATGTAAATTATATTTAATAGATGATCCCCCAGGGGACATTACTCTAAATCTTAATTTAACGAAATCATTAATAGGTTTACTAGAATCTATAGCACCCCCATATGGGGCTAATGCATTTAATTTATCTAAAGCCTTAAGAGTAGTTGCATCTACCCCATAATCAAATCTTTCGGTAAAACCTGGTACTGAAGGCATATCTCCTGGGTCTCCAACATTTACACGGGTCATAAAATTTTTCCGAGCATAATTTGGAGCAGTAGATATAACTTTTTTTATATTACCCTGTCCTCTTTCCTCTATGATTTTTTGTCTAAAATCCTGACCTATAGTACCTGGGTTAATTTGATTTCCTAAATTAGGGGATTCTAATATTTGTTTTTGTGTCCAAGTAGCTCCTTTATTTTTATTCTGCAATTCAGCATTCATGACACTTATGTCACCATTTCCCTGGTATACATTAAAATCAAATGTAGTGCCTCTACTTCCATCAGGATTTATAGCATTAAAGGCTTCATTAAAGAATCTAGGATCGGATTGTATAGCTCCAAAAACATTAGATAACCTAATATAATTAATAAAATTAAAAGTAGGTGTAGGATGAACAAATACCGAATAGTTGGATTGAGCTTGTAGATTTTCAAACCCTAACGCTGTACTAAGTCTAGTTTGAATAAAATCATCTATTTCTCTAGCACCCCTATCAAATAAAGAAGGGATTTGACTGGATAAAGCATTACTTACAAATCCTAAGAAACCCTTTCTTCTACCTAATCTATCTAATCCTCCTTGTACAAAGCTAGCTCCTTGACGTGCAAGTCTTAATAAACTAAAGGATCCACCTTGTAATGTACCCCCAAACCCTTCTCCAAAAAATCCACTATCAATTAAAAAGGGATTATTTTCTCCTGTTCTTTGGCGACTATCTGCAAATTTTATTACAGTACTACCTCCACCTCCTAAAGGTGCAGATGGACCCTGGTTATAGGTCATTATATTTCCACCTTCATTAAGAGTTATACCAGCAGGTCCAGGTCCTATATTTATAGTACCAGATAATTTCTCATCTTCATTTAAATAAAACGTATTAAATAATCTAGATAAAGCTACTAATCTATTTTGATTTAATTCTAATCCAGGATTTTTAAAAGGATCTACTGCAGTTATATATCTACCCCCAAAAGGTTCTCCAGTAACACCATCTAGAAAACCTAAGCTACTTAAAAATCCAGGTTGACCTAGTTGGGAAAAATCAATAGCACTATTAGTTTGTTTTAGTAAATGTAAACCAAAAGCATTACCCGCAACTTGATTTTTAAGTGATATATCTTGGTAATCAAAATCATTTTTAAAAGTTCCACCCCCTTGTGTTAATACAGCAGCATTAGATAGTTGATTTTGTTTAACTATAAAAAGATCACCAGCTGGGGTTTGTAGAAAATTATTTATTCTAGTAGCATCTATGTATGCTCTACTAATTGCTGTACCTGCACCACCTCTAATAAAGGCGTCTCCTGCTCCTATTGAGGCATTAGCTGATAAAGGGTTTTGGCTATTAACTCCTATTGTATTAGCTACAGTTTGGTCAAGTGTAGCTAAGGGAACAGTGGGAAAAGATTCAGTTGATTGGGAGTTTTGATCAGGAATTGGTGTCTGGATAAAGGGTTGCCCACTATTCCCCCCTCCTAGTCTATCTGAACCATACCTAAGAGATTTTAAATCAGTTGTTAGGTTAATTAGTGGCATCTAAATTGTTTACTATTTAGGAAGTTACAGTACTAGTCAAACCTCCCTGAGCACCTGGAGGGGCATTATCTTGGTATTTACTAGGTGTTCTTCCATTTAAATCTAAAGCAGATGGAATGGGTTTGCCTGGTATTTCAGGGTCACCATTTAAAGAATATGTATTATGTAATGCCGAAAAAGTTAAAATATCATTAAGAACAGGATTACCTTCATTACCCCTAATATTTGATAGGGGTGATGGGTTTTCATTAACAGGAGAAAAAACTTCTCCATCTACATTTATGAATTCAGTTCCAGCCTGTTCTGGTAATGTTGCATTAGGTTGGTTAGTAAATCCAGGTCCTCCATCTAAATCTGAAAAAATAGATCCTTGGTTATTAAATTTTGATAATATGTCGGGCATGATTATTGTTTATTTATAAATATTAACCTAGTGCAGAGGTATTATTAGCTATAGATTTACCTACTAAATTACCATCCATAGTAATTTGACTTCCTTTTTCAGTAGCAGAAATAAGCCTATCTAATCGGGATAACATTTCAGCATTGGCCGCTCCATTACCCCCTAAATTAGTACCTGCTATAACCCCATTTTTATTGGCAACAATTGTATCTTCTCTATCTAAAGAAATAGAACCTTTAGGACCACTAACCATTAGTCCCCCTTGTGCGTCAATTACACCATCTTTCATGCTTTTTATCTCCTCTGCCTCTTTTTTAGCTTTATTTTTAGCTCTTCCCACTGCGTTTGCTACTAAAGCTATACCTCCTATAATAGCAACGGAGGCAACACCTAAGGTTAATGCGTTAGCGGTTGCTGAAGCTCCTACTCCTGCAGCTGCTAAACTAGTAGCTAAACCCATTATACTTGTTACAAGTCCTCCTAATTTTACAGCTGCTAAAGCACCAATTACAGTATACATTAATTCAGCATTACCTAATAGAGATGCAAAAGATTCTACTAATGGGGCAGCTGCCATAGTCATCTTTTCTATAGATTTTTGCATTTGGGCTTGAATATCAAGTCTTTTAGCCTCTTCCTCATTAATGTTAGCTGCCTTAGCAGCTTGTTCAGTAGATAGACCTTCTGCTATTTTTTGCTTAAAAATCATTTCTGATATTTCATTAACAGAAAGACCCATTGCTTGTGCTATAGCATTTTGTTGAATTCTATTACCATCTGCAAATGCATTTAATATTTCTTGATTATTACCTATTTCTTTAGTTAAACCTGCTATATCATTATTTAAAGCTAAAGATCTAGCCTTATCTAAATTAATTTGCTTGCCAGTTAACAATTCAGCCTCTAATTCTGATGATATAGATTGTTCAAAATTTAATAGACTATCTGCTACTTTTTCTACAGAATCTAAACTTAAACCTAAAGCTTGAGCCTCGGCTGCTGCTTCTTGTAAGGCACCTGGGGTTTTACCTAATGTAAGTTGTAATCTTCCTGAAGCATTTCCTGATTCTTCTAATACTTGTTTGAAATTAAGAGCACCTTTTCCACTTTTTGCTAGTGCTTTTACCTGCTTTACAGCTTCTTTCTCTGCTTGTGCTAAATCCTGACCAAAAGCTTCTGCGGTTTGGGCTAAAGCGGCAGTGGATTTCTCACTAATTCCTAATAATTGGGTTAATTCGGATGCTGCAGCTATTGTTTCTGTTGAAAATGCTGCGTTTACGTTTATACCAAGTTCACTAGAAAGAGAAGTAATAGTTTTAACCTGATCTGCTGCATTAAGAATGGAATCATTCATTACTGTAAAATTATCAGCAGTCTGTCCTGTTAATTGTCTAGCTTCCCTATTAACTTTATTAAATTTTAAAAAACTTGCAGCTAATAAACCTAGTACACCTTGTATACTAGTAATAGATTTTAATGCTGCACCCCCTATTCCTTTTATTTGTTCCCCAAAAACTTTTGCATTGCCTTTTGCTCTTTTAGCTGTAGCCTCTGCCCCCTTATCACTATTTTCAAATTCTTCATTAACTTTTCTAGCAGTTTCTTGGGCACCTTTAAGAGCTGAGGAAAGATCTACACCTAGGGTTTTCTTAAGAGATTTAGCTAAAACCCCAGTAAGACCCATAGATTTTTGTATACCCTCTCGGATTCTTACTTCTTTTTGAGCTAATTTTACTGTTTCTTTTTCTACTGTAAATCCTTCTTTTCTAGCTGCTAAAAGTGCTTTTTCTTGATCAGTTAAACTTCTGTAACTTTTTTGTCTGGTGTCTAATTGTCTTTGAAGAGCATCGGATTCATCTCTTAGATTTTGTAGTGCTACACTAGCTCTTTCTGATTCTTTTTTAGCTTGTTGGTCTGTAAGTGTAAGAATACCTGATTGAACATTTTGGAGTTTTTGAGTTATTGACTCCAACTTAGAAACTTCTTTGGTAGCATTTCTAACTAAATTAGCTTTTTTACCTAATTCTTCATTAATAGCTCTAAGGAGATCTCTTTGTTCTTTAAAGTTAGCCACTTATTTTATTATAAATATTAAGACTTAGGCTTTTTTGCAACAGTTGATGTATAAGTTGGATTATTTTTTATAAAGTCTGGTATTTTTACCTTATTAGATTCATCCATTCTTATATTAGTGGTACCCTTATTATGTTTAGATTGTGCTTTTCTATATTCTTCTTCTTCTTTTTTATAGAATTCTTGAATGTTATTGAATATAAATTTTCTCAACCAAATTGGCATGTTGTAGACTGTGTGGAAATCATAGCCACCTTTTCCATGAAATACGATTTCATGTATTTGAGTAAAGAGAGTAGACCTATAGGTCTGCGTCTGGCCAAAAAAAATTCAGCGTGAAGGGGATTTCCATGGTGAATTCGTCACCCTCTGAATCAACAATGGTAGTTGACATATTAATATCAGGTTGCATCTCCTTCACATAATTTCTTAATGCGCGAGAATCCATGGCTAAAAGGTAATTATCCACATATTTTCTAATAGTAGCTCTATCAGTTTCACCGTTAACAGATGTAATTATGTACTTTAATCTTGTAGATAATTCAGGTACATTTTTACTAGAAAGCTTTTTTAACCCTCTTAATTCATTATCTATAGCTAAATCATCTCTATGGGTTAAAAACTTAAAAGTTATTGGAGTTTTAGAGTGAGGGAGAGTATATGCAAACTCATTAAGTCCTTTAGTATAAAGGGATTCATTTAATTCTTTGTTTTCTAGTGTGGATAAATCAACACTGAATTCTTCTCCCTTACTAGTAAACTTATATTCTTTACCATACCCTAAAATACGTGCTGCTATTACTATGGCATTTTTATCTCCTACTATTAAGTCTTTATAATCTATATCACTCACAATAAGAGATTGAAGTAACTTATCAATTACAGTACCCTTTTCTATGTAGTTTTGGTTAGATAAAATATCTTCTTCCCTAGCAGTCATATATTTCATTTCTATTTGACCAGATGAAAGAGGATTATCTTCAGGATAAACTAAACCTTTTGAGGGTAATTCAACTATTTCAGTAGGGAATTCAAACTTAGTTTCAGACATAGATTACAATTTAAAAAAATAACTTTTTATTCAGTGATAAATATATAAAGAGATAAGAAAAATTAAAAAAAATTAAAAAAAATTAATCTATTATATTATTCTATTTCGGGATCAGACTTCCATTCATCACTTTTCACAATAATAAGTATTTCATTATAATTGTGTAAAGTCTTATCATTCAGAGTATTAATTGTGTTTGGCATATCCCCTTCATATTTCACAATTGCTTTATCTCCTTCGACATTACGTATTGTAGTTTCAATACTTGTTGTAAGTAGTTGATTATAATCAAGTAATGTTAAGTCTGATGTATTTACTATTACATAAGTTCTCATAATCCGTATCTGTCTTTTGTTGCGTTATAGTTTTGTAAAACCTCTGTAGCACTTAATACTTTATCATATATTTTAATTGTAGATATACGTCCATCTAAAAAGAATCCTGTTCTATTACCACCAGCAAAGATGTTATGTGCTGTTGCAAAACTTGTACCAGTTGCAGTTCCTTGCACAAATAAAGAACCATCTAGATACATTTTAGCACCATTAGTACTAGTTGTTCCGTCCCACAAGCATACTAAATGATGCCATACATTTAGTGATGGATAAGTACTTCTGATGTTTACTGGGTATCCTGATCCATTACTTACAACAAAAATTAAACTACTTCCATTACCGAATACATCCCAATCTCTTAGAGATGCTGCAGCTCGTGATGTACCTTTTGTTATAACTGAATCTTGATTATTAGATGAGTAAAACCAAATATCAAATGAAGCTGGGTAGGTTTCAAGTATGGCTGGTTGTCCAAAATCAACTTGATCATCAACACCATCAAAATCAAAGTATCCTCCTTCTGCAGAGTTATAGGTTGTTCCGTTATCTATTGAACCATTATTACCATTTATTACATCTGTCCAAGTAGTACCTGTACCAGGATAGCTATTTTCATCTCCTGCATCAACTCTAAATATTAGACCATCAGTGACTATATTTTCTCCTGGATCTGCTTCTGCTTTAGCAGTTGCACTAAAAAATGCTGCTATCATTGACATTATGATTCCTGATTGATTGTAACTAGTGCTGTATCATTACCAATATAATGGTAATATACATAATTTCTTTTGGTAGTGTCAAACGTACCATTTAAAACTTTAAATTCAGAACCTGTTAAGTGAAGTCCAACTGAAGATGAAATATCAGTCATTATAACATTTCCTAATATACTATTACCTGTATCTATAGACATTGATAAAGCTGAACCTGTAGTAACTGACATTATTCTGTTAGTAGAAAAATTTAAGGTTGTTGTAAACGATGATGATAAGGTAGTTGAGGTTGAACCTACATTAGTAAAACCATTTGTAGTTATTTCTCCACTTGCACTTATGTTACCAGATGCTGTTATATTACCACCTATTAAGACATTACCAGCACCATCTACATTAAATTTATTTGCAGGACCCGAAGTAGTAAAAGTATCACTACCCCCTATTACTAACCCATCAGCTGATTTTATTTCAACTGGGTCCATTAAAATTGAACTAGCCGTTATTGCTCCAACAGTAAAATCACCACTAGAAGATATATTAAGGGATCCACTAATTGTAGTAGTTCCTTGTACAGTAACATTACCTGTAGATGTAATATTAGAAAAAGTTACAGGTTGATCCTGTATAGCTGGTTTTATAACTTTTACTCTTCCCATAGAAAAAAATGTCCGGTAATAAATACCGGACATTCAAAAATATAAATAAATAAATAATTTAGAAATTCAATACGCAGTAATCTGGTTGTACTTCCATAGTAATTTCTTGAGCGGCACTTTCATTATCATAGTTATATTCTCCAAAGTCCGCACTAGTAATTAAAGCACCCTTAATAATCCATTCAGAAACTATATCTCCTACAGGACCTAAAACATTAAAGGTAAGATTTTTCTTATAAAAATCAGAATAACCATCTCTACCTGTTACAGATTCATGGTGTAAACGAACCCACTCCATTACCGCCTGGGCGCCAGATGGTGTAATAGGATCAAATAGGGTAAACGTAATAGGATTCCATATGGTTTTACCCTTAACATATCTTTGAACATTAATATGATTTAAAGGTATAGAAGCTTGAGTTAAACTTATAGCACTTACTCCTTTAATTTGATAAGCCGGGAACCCATCTATAAACATTATGAACCTATTCTGTTGTTTAGGTTCAAATGCGGTAAAAAATATTTCGTTTGGATCTAATACTGGCATGTTTCTATTTTATTATAAATATTCTAAATTTAAATTTTTTAAGATGGGAATGTTGCACCTGTTGGTAAAATGTTGAAGTCTAATAATATGAATTCAGCGGTTCTAGTTGGTTGTAGGAAAATCTGTCCAACTAATTGGTTCCTATCGATTACATCTGGGGTATTATTGGTTTCGTCCATTACCACTTTAAATGCAAATAATCCCTGTCTTTGTTGCACACTTTCTAAAAATGGATTTACTTGTGCTAAGAAATTATTTCTGGTAGCTGCTGTATTTTGTTCAAATACCAAATTATCAGAAATTTGTGAAATAAATGATTTTAGACTAATTAATAATCTCCTTACATTTACTCTATCCAGAGCAGTTTGTCTTTGTTGTAGTGTTTTCTGACCAAATACTACTACTCCCCTACCTGGGAATGTGGCAATAGGATTAACCTTACCCACATATAATGAATCTCTTTGAGATTGTGATAATTTTCTTTCAGCTTGAACTACACCTATTAATCCTCCTCTATTAAATCCAGCTGGTGCAAACCATGTTTCTGAAGTGGCATCTGTATTTGCATAAACCCCAGGTATTAAAGTAGATGCGGGTACCCATACAATTTGACCATTAGATGGTTCCGCTACTTGCAACCAGGGCCAATATGCCGCAGCAAATGAGGAATCTCTTTCTCCCGCTTCCGAGGTAACTGTAGTGATAGTAGAACCGTATTTTACTAAATCTACTACTGCTATTGCATCTCCTCTATTTTCCACCATTTCAATAAGACTACCTACTTGAGTACTATGATCTGCATTATTGATACCAGGTGCTGATATGATATTATATTGGTATTCATCTCTATTAGATAATAATTGAATAGCATCTGTATAATCAGTTCCAGTTAATCCCTGAGTTGTAGTACCTATGTTTTGGTATAAAGTATTAGCACCAGTAAATACACTTCCTTGGGCATTTCCAAAAGTACCACTTTGATTTAATGGAATTGATGATGTAAATTCTGGTTTTGGAGAACCATTATTATCAAAATAATCTGGTGTAGGTAATTTTACTTCTTTTACTCTTACATATCTGGAGGCATTAGCATAAATTCCAGTGGTTCTGACATAAACATCAGGTTGGCCTGATCCTACTATATCTTGAACCTGGTTACCTATTACTCTCTCTATATAATTAGATTGTCTAGGGTCTAAAGATAAATTAGTAAAAGTTTCTAATACAGTTTTACTATTAGTAGTATCATCACCCCTTCTAATAGTTAATGTAAATACACCTTGATCCGTACTACGTCCTGATATTTCATATCTTAAATTATCAGAAGTACCATTAGTTAAAATCCCATTAGCCCCTTCTGTTCCTGTGCTATTTAGTATTTCACCCTCTGATAATGTTTCTAATACAAATGATTCATTATTAATTAAATCATCAGCATTAATATTAATTGTAGTGTTAGTTCCTGCTGTAGGGGATGTATACCCTAGAGATTCAGAAGGAATAGTAATAACATCTCCTACTACAAAACCAGTAGTAGTACTAGTTACTGTGATATTATTTACTGTTTGGCCATCGGCTGCTAACTCTATACTAGCTGTAAATAAAGCTCCATTTCCGGAGTTAGAACCCGAAATAATATAGGTACCTACTGAACCTGTAACACCACTTAAAGATGTTAATAAAGCATCTGGGGTAGTATCTATTTCTCCAGATTCCGATTCAGCATCTATACGTGAACTAGAGGCAGGAGTAAAGACACCATTAGCTACTCTAGTTACAAGTAATGAAGTTCCTCCTTGTCGGAAATAATTATTAGCTGAGATAGAGGTTAAAAATGAAAATTCATTAGCTCCTGCTCCAGAACCACTAATAAATGTAGTACCGAATTCTGCTTGGAATTCACTAAATGTAGTAACTAATCTAGGGATGTCGGGTTTACCTTTTACTGTAGGGCCTATAATAGCTGCACCAGCTACTACGGGTAGTGATCTAATTTGGGATTGATCATTTTCGTTAGCTAGTACACCGGGAGATAGAATAATTTCAGCCATTAGTCTTTATTTAAGTTTTATTATAAATATCAAAAACTTTTTAAAAAAAACTATTATAAAGGTTGTATTTCACCGGTATCTAATGATAGTTTACCTGCACCATATTTATCCTCTAATTTTTTAGCAACTGATTTTTCTTTATTAGTTAAATCTACTAATCTTTTTTTTATGTCTATTTTAGTATTTTCTAAAACATTTATTTCTGCTTCAATAGTACCTAGTGAATATATTAAACTATCAAACTCAGTTTTTAATTCTTTTAGTTCTTTTATTTCTTCTTCTGTTAAAACTTTTTTATCTTTAATCATAAATTTTATTATAAATATAAAATAATTATGCTAAAGTTAAAAGAGGAATAATAGCTTTATCTTGTGATTTATGATACCTTTGTATCTCACTAACTTTTATATCCATTGTTTTTTCTTTATAATCCCATACTGGGTTATCAATGAATTTATATCTCCAATGTGAATTATTAAACATGGTTTCTCCTTTACATAAATAACCAGATATCTTAGCTTTAGGTTTGAGGTGATACATCTGCATAAACTGCATAAATAAGTAAAATCTATTATTTGTATTATACAGATCTTCTACAGTTACATATCTTACATCATTAGGAAAATCATCAAAGAATACTTCATCATATTTACCTAATTTATCAGTTGTAATAACTTCCTGCCATTTGGCTTCTATGATTGTTACATTATCATATTGTTTAGCCCATTGTTTGCATTTTTTAATTACAATAGGATCACATTCTATAATAGTATATGATTTAGGTTTGTGTTTTTGAATTTGAGTAGCGGAATAACCCATACCAAATCCTATTTCTAAAACATCTCCTTTTGGTTCAAGAAAATCTATACATGCTTCCATGTAAGGTTTTTCCCATTCCATCATAACTTGTTCATCATTAGAATCAAGTAAAATATCTTGACCTAATTCATCTTTTTTATATTTTAACATTTATTAAATTCTTTCTAAAACTATCCAACCACCATACAGGGTATTAGCTCCTATAACATCTATGTTAATGTAATTCCCTAATCCTCCTGATAATGATGCTGATGGGATTATAGCTGATTCTCCTCCTAAGTCTTCTGCGTTGCTGACATATCCAGCGTAAGTATCGGAAAAGGATGCCGATGTAACACCTTTAGCAGCTCCTTCAGCAAAACAATTTTGGGTACTCATGTCTTGAATATTCGCAGCTCTCACATTAAAATCTCCTGCACTGGCCATTACTCCAACTTTTGTTACTTTGAAACCAGATGGTATTACATAACTGGCAAATCTATGATCAGTCCCAGCTCCAACAAGAAGATTATTACCTGCTAATGTAGCATCTCTCTGCGCTGCTATATTATCTAATGGAGATCCAGCTGTGGTTAGATCTACCATATGGAAATCTTGATGGGTGAGAAATACTAGATCTTGGTCATAATTTCCTCCACCTCCCATAAATCCATCACCTCTTGGGTTGGAAATATTAGTGGCTCCAACAGTCATACTTGTAGATGCTGTTACAGGTTGTTGGAATGTAATAGGATCTCCTACAGTTATAGGTGAATTACCTTCTAGGTGAGAGAATGATCCTGTTTCACCAAATACAGTTGCGCTTGAGCTTATGTTACCAGATGCTGTTACATTACCTCCATATGTTACACTAAAATTAGATGTAGTTAAATCTAATATATTTTTATTAATTACAAATGCAGGATTAGAATCACTAATAGGAGTACCCAATGAATTACTTAGAACAAATGGTCTAGTATATTGTTGTTGTCCAGGAAAAGCTGATGAAGAAAAATATCCTGCATATGATGATGTTTGTGAAGTACCGGTTGCTCCGCCTCGATATTGTAATATTACACCAGAACCAACATTAGGATGTTCACCCACATAGAATTCTAATTCACCTTGTGCATTGGTAAATACACCACCTGGCTCATAAGCAACATAAAAATTATTTTGATCAGCTGCACCCAAACCAGATAAATCTCTCTTACCTATAGTCATTGTTAGTTCACCTTCTGATGCGTTGGAACCAGTAGAGTACATTATTCCGAATATATGATTAGGTAATGGCTGACCATAAACTGTTGCAGTTCCTTGCCCAAAAAATGATTGTAAAGCACCTTTACCAGTATCTGGGGATGTTTGAACTATAAATGAACCTGAGTTAGGAGCTCCAGTTAAAAATTCAAATGAAGCAGATTCATTTACTTCTAAAGTTAGATTTGATTCATCTGAAGCTATTAAATTAGTTAATCCAGTAAGTGTAGCGGGTCCAGTATTAGTTAAAGATCCTGATATGGTAATATCATATGCTTCTGTACCTGTAAAAGCATCTGATGATTGGGTAACATGACCTGCCTCTATTGTATTACCAGTAGATATACTTGTTGAAATAAATGTTTTAGCCATTTGTTATAGTTCTTGATTATAAATACGCTGATTTATACTTTGAGTATTATCAGCTGGAATTTCTGTTTCGGATAAAATATTTATTTGAGTTTTCTGGTTAAATTTTTTAACTGCATTTATATCCTTTAGAAATGTATCTGGTATTATGTATCCATAAAGTTTTATACTAAATGTGGTTTTTACCACGCGCTCAGCTCCCAGAGGAATTTCAGTATTAGTAGCAAAGCTATCTATTCTAGCTCTAAATTTAAATTTTTCAGGATCACCCCAGTAAGAATCAGAAGCATAATTCATTGCTTCTATAATTTTATTATTTTGTTCTATGAAATATGTAGATATTATTACATCATAATCTAATGTAACATAATCAGGGATTATAGTAGCATAATATTGTTTTTCGGGGAAAGATTGATTTAATATATTAAAACTACTATATGCATTTTGTTTGTTATAGGCTTTTGTAAATACTTGTAAATTATTAGGATTATTAGCATCTATTTTAGAAGTAAACCTTTCTTTAGTTAAATTAGTACGTTTAAATAAAATAAGAGGTAGCATAGGTTTATCATTACCATCTCTTAAATATCCTAATTTATTAATTTGGTTCCATCTTTCAGAATCCCCATATAGTATGGGAACATTTAACTTACTTCCATTTTGCATTACTGAAGGTTTTATAATATCCTTCATGTAAAAGGTTATGGCTTCATCTATATCCTTAATTCCTATAGAAAAAGGTTGAACATCATCACCCTTAAAAGATACTTGATTACCCCTGCTTAAATTATCAAAAGTAGCATTATTAGGATTACCTCTATCAAATATTCCTTCATCATCCTTATAAGGAGTTTGAAGACGTTTAGAAAGCTCTTTTTGTCTTGGTGGTATGGGTTTTTTTCTTTCCTGTGCCATTATTGAGTATATCTTTCTTTAGTAATACCTACTCTATCTGCAGGTACTATATTGGTTACACAAATAACTGATATATTATTACCAAAATTAGCTAAACCTGGGTTTAAAGGGTTAGGTTCATTAGGGTAATCAGGATTTTTGCCTACAAAATATTGATTGGAATATGTATCATTTATTATATGGTAATTATCCTCATACAATATATAATCTCCCACTTTTGCTACTACATTAGCATCTTTCATATCATCCCTTAGAAACTTAAAGATTACTTCATATTGAGTTTCTAAAATCATATCAGCTTCAGAAAATACTTGGGGCGTTCGTTCAATCAAACAATTAAAAATAAAAGGTCCTTCAAATATGTACCCATCCGAGGCTTCACCGTACATATTAACTTTAGTTTCCTTAGTCCTAATAGAATAAAAAGATGCTTGTTGGGTAATAATATTACCCATAAGTTCTCTATTTAAATGTCTTATTAGAGATACATCTCTTTGTGTTCCAAATAAAGCCATTATCCTACATATATTACATAAGGAGCCTGTGCTAATTCAACTTGTTTGAATTCTGCTTCTTGAGCTCTTCTTTCCAATAATTTTTCTCTAGAGGTTTCCTCTAGGTATGTTCTTAATCTTTCTAATAACGCAGTTTTTTCTTCTGTAGCAGCCGAAATTAAATCAGATTGATTTAATGTTACTTCTGAATCAGGAATGGGTACTGTTGAAAATTTTCCCCTTACATACCCTAACATTTCTTTACATAATGCTAAAGTATATTCAAATATCCAACTTCTACCTACGGAGTTTATTTGGGTATAAGTAGGATTGGCATAAGGAACATTAGATACATTAGTTATGCCACCGTAATTATTATCCAAAGAAGATGAATATCTATCTTGGGTTTTAATATATTCAAAATATAATTTACCATCTTCAATAGGAATAGGAAATACTTTTAATTGGTTATTTATTAATTCAAAAGAATAATTTGATTTTCTAACTTGATCATTTAATTCTATACCCTGTATTTTTTGCATATCAAAGCTTAAGGGCATCATTAAAAAATTAATAGCAGGGGAAAAACTCCCAAAACCAAAATTATCCATCATACTATTAAACCCAATCCCAGTAGATGCATAAGGGTCAAAAAATCTTACTACAGCGGGATCTGCATAGTAAAAAATTCTTTTTATTTCTATAGAATCATTATTACCTAATGATGCATTATCTACTGCCCAAGCATTTAAATCGTAATTTTGAACATTAGCTTGCAAGTCTAAAGTACCCTTTTGCCAAGTTACATTTCCTCCAGTACCTGCTTCTTCCCCATATTGTTGGGATAATCTAACTATAGTTCCCATATTAGGATTAACTAAAGTATTATTAAAATTAGACCCTGTAGGACCCCCCTCCATAGATAAATAATCTTGTCTTACTTTATAAGCATATATTTCATTTCCATACGTAGTTACTGCTTCTTCAAATGCAGCGTAAAAATTTATATCTTGTAATTCTACTTCTA
>Ga0208162_1000302_pt1 | contig 29234 bp, 8 predicted proteins | sample CB_VirMetaG_4_FD_184539 | JGI IMG/M metagenome (GOLD analysis project Ga0208162, IMG submission 184539) | Freshwater to marine saline gradient viral communities from Chesapeake Bay - CB_1508_1M Viral MetaG (SPAdes) (version 4) | ecosystem: Environmental > Aquatic > Marine > Coastal | place: USA... | reverse complement strand
TATCGGTATGTTTAATAGTCATCCCATTAAACAGTGTACCAAAAGCAATTACAGTCTTTCTTAATATTTCGTGGTAAAAATATTCAAACATTTGAAAAAAGTTATTTGTAAAATAGCGAACAAATTCGTAAGATTATTTATGGCGTCCCAAATGGGTTCTTCTCAGTAAAATCTAATATTGCATCAGCTTCGGTTTCAATATTGTCATTATCTGCATATGGATCAATAATATCGTATGTATTAACTGTTAATATTGATCTACTTGCACTACTTGCTGAACCAACAAGTGTTTCACCAGTTAAGAATGTGCCAGAAACTATCTTAAGTTCTAAGACGTTTGTTGTGGCATTCCAAGAATTGACATATGCTGTAGTTCCACTTACTGAACCTGTTACTATCTCGTTGTAAGAATAACTTCCAGTATTTCCAAGACCGCTTGGCGATCCAATTGTAATTGTTGGTGCTGCTGTATATCCAACACCAGCATCAGTAATTCTAATTGCAGTAACAATGCCTGCAGAACTAATAAGAGCAGTTCCTGTTGCTGTTGTTCCTACACCAATAGGTCCACTAAAGGTTACTGGTGGCGCACTAGTATATCCACCACCACCATTAGTGATAGTAACGACACCTACAATACCATCAGCGATTTGTGTAGTTGCTGCAGCTCCTGCACCACCACCACTGATAAAAGCAACGCCTGGTGCTACAGTATATCCATAACCTGGATTGATAAGTTCAACACCTTGAACTTTTTGGTCGTCAGTGATGCCAATACAATCAACCAATCCAGTAATCATTGTAGCAATACCAACTGCAGTCAATCCTCCAGAAGGTGCGGAGGAAATAGCAACTCTAGGTGCAGAAGTATAATTATCGCCGCGATTTGTTAATGTTATGAATCTTACTCCACCATTTACAATTCCTGTTATCGCAGATGCAGTTGATGCTAAACCAACCATCGTGAGTGTAATATTGTATCCTTGGTCAACAATATTGTCATCAATTTCTGCAACATCAGTATCAATTACCTCATCTTCATATCTAAACAGTTCACAAGTCAACTGATAAACATAATTTTTTTGTAATTGATAAAATGGTTTTTCGTGTTCTACATATTTGATTTCAAATAATCTATCTCCTAAAGGAAAATAGATTAGATCCCCTTCCTTCGGTCTACTTGCAAGTTCTATATTGCTTAAACTTTTAGTTAATGGTGTTATATATTCTTCAAACCTTTCTTTTGAGATTGTCAGAATAAGATCATCCATTTCTTGGATGCCAAATTTTGACATCAAAGTTCCTAGTCCATTATATCCTTCATATGTATCAACATATGCTTCTATTGGATATGCATTATCAAATTTAGATTCAATTACTTCTCTAATTATAGTTTTTTTCGTAACATATTTTCTTGGAAGATAATATACTTCCACACCATATATTTTTAATTGCTCATTAATTAAGTCTTGTATCAGACTTTGTTCTGTTTTTGAACCTTGTTGGAAAAATGGATTCAACATATGATTAACCTATCATATCCAGTGGTGGAAGTTCATATGTATTAGACATTCTTTCCATTATGGTGTCTAATTCTTTTTGTGCATCATCGTATATTTGTCTACCATTTAGTTCAACACCACCAGGAAGTTTTACTCCTTGGAATTTGATTAGGTTTTGACCCCACTGGCGTTTGATAAGAGCGGTCAAATAAATTTTTAAGAACGAATCGTTCCACACACGACTAAAATCATTTGGATCTAACGCACGAAAACAATCAATAACAAAATAATCGCCAACACTAACACTTCCCCAGTCAATATCAAGATATAATCTATCCATTCTTTGATTAAATCTGATTTGTTTTTGTGTTGTCAACAGAAAATCCATATCCTCAAGATATGTCTTGACCATTGCATATGTTAATAATTCTGTTGAACCCCAATAGTAAATATCATTCAAAAACATCTGATACTTAACACTGAACATATTATTAGTTACAGTGTTTGTTCCATCAAAGTGGAATATTTTTGTAATACCAATAACTGATGGTGGAATTTGTAAATAATTGCTGTTTTCTTTGTATGAAAATGTTGTTGCAGCACCTGCTATTGTTGCAGATGCTGTTGTTGTAACAATTCCTGCTGTTGGATTTGCTCCGTTAGGTGCTCTACCTCTATCAATATCTTCTTGAGTAACTTGATACTTTAAGTACATTTGAGAGACACCATCAAAGTGTCTCTCTTGAAAAAATTGAATTGCATCATCAACTAAATCGTCAATTTGCTCATCTGCAACGTTAATTTCCAAAACTGGCGCACCCAGTTTTCTCTTGCAGTAATCTATCAAATCCTGTCTGGAAGATGGTTGCGCCATTTACTTAATAACCTCTAGAAAATATTTATCTTTAGTTGAAACCTATAGTCCTTTTGACAGATTTTTTAGTAATGTTTTAATTTCATCCAAATCATTTTTGATAGAGATAACTTCACATTCTATATTATTAATTCTATCTTTTTCATTTTCTTGAATTTTCTTTCTAGAAAGATACATTGCATGTTCAGATTGATTTGTGCTCACAATAGCATTAGTATTTGTATCTCTATAAAGATGATTTTCACCTTCAACTGGTACTAAATTCATTCTTACCTCAAGCAAGTGCAATAACTCTAAGATCTTGAATTACAGGAACAATAGCCTGATTTGTGGAAGTCATAATAAGTTTAATTCTAAAATTCTTGAATGAAGGCAAATTATCAACAGTAAATTCATATTCCTTAAATGATCTTGGAGTTGGAACATAATCATAGAATGAATTTTTCAATATTAGTGTATCGGGTAATCCTGTGTTAGATGATTGATCAATAACCTGTCCAGAGGAAAGATTTGAATAACCAGGGAAAGCGGTAAATATTGGAGATTCGCTTGCGTCATTTTGAATAGAGTAGAATGCTCTAATATCATTCTGTTCATTTATTGCACCAGTAAGAATAATCTTAACTGATGTTGCTGAAGTCTGTAATGTAATTGGTTTGGAAACATAGTAGAACGAATTTGGATCATTCTCAATTCCATTTACTCTATTATCAGTAATATAGTTTGTGACTGGTTGATTAACTCTGTTTGATGTAAAGATTATGTTAGTTTTTGTAAGGTCAATGCAAGGAGATAATCTTTGATCAACACTTAATAAATTCATATTCATTGTAAAGGACTTATTACCAGGTAAACTTGTTAATCTTGCATCTTCATTCACTTGTGACGCAATAATTCTTGGTGAATCAAAATAGTTTGTATTGTTTAATGAAATTGGTTGGAATCCCTTATCAAGGTAAGGTGTTTCAGTGCCATCAATACTTTGACCACTTACAGTTCTTACAGCAGCAGAGATTGTTGTGAACTTTGGACTGATTGTTCTAATTGAAGGGGTAATAAGTTCAAATGGTACATTATATGTTGCAGAAACATTAAGACCACCTGTTTTCTTGGTCTCGCTGAAGAACAGTGCAGGCAATGAACCAGAACCTGTTCTATCAGTGAGGTCAGTTCCAGAACTCATATCAGCTTTCAGATAGTAATAATCCAATCCAATCTGTTCATTAATATCAGCATCACTTAAATCATGAGTCTTGTTAATTCTCAAAAGTGAAACGCCATTAAGTTCATACTTATAGACCAATTCACCATTGTTGTGTGTAAATGCTTTAGTTCCATCTACTTCTCTGGTTATACCTGTTAAAGTATTTCCGGAAACACCAGTGTATTTGATAATTTCATTTCCAATTAAAACATATCCTGGGTTTGTGCTTGCAACACTTACATTTTCAAAAGATGTGAAGTTTGAAGTGCTGGCAACAGAAATACTTGCTGTAGATGTTGCTTCATAATCAAGAGAAAGCGATGTTGGTGCTACATCAGATTTTGCACTAATAATTGTGACTTTATTGACATCAGAGTGCATTCCGTGGTTTCTTTGATTGACCTTGAAATGTAATCCATCATAAATTTCTTCAACTGGTTGTGTTATAGTAACATTGCCACCATAAGCACTATTCAATGTTGTGGTTACACCAGAGTTGTTAATATAGGTTAGTGTGTATCCTGCTCCAACAGTAAAGTCGCCTTGAACATCATCAATTACCAATTCATTAACACCACTCAGAGCAGAAACACTTAATCTTAGATTTCTTCCAATAGACGATATTCCGATAGAAGAAACTGTGAGGAGATCTCCAACAGCATATCCATTTCCACCATTGACAACAGTTGCAGCAACTGCAACACCACTATCAATTGTTATATTTGCAGTACCATTCTTACCTGTTCCAGTTACATTAGTAAGAACAAGATTATTGTAGGTAAAAGCACCTGCGCTTGGTGTATATCCAATACCTGCATTTGTTACACTTAAAGTTGCTACTGTTCCAGCAGTGCCAACAAGAGTTCCTGTTGCGCCAGATTGTAACTGAATAAATGTATTTCCATTTGTTAAAGTATCCTGAACTGTTGTTCCAATTCCAATTCTAACAGTCTTTGAATCAATATCAAACGGATCTTTTCTCAGTACATCTACACCATTTGTCGGTAATGTTGGATTGAAGAATTGTACTGATCCGCTAGAAACAAAGTTAGCACGATAAAGTTCAAACTTAAGGTCTTCATACTGACTTGCATCCCAACTTGAAGCGTTTTGTGACTTGAAGAGTGAACCAAGAATTGGTTGTGAAGATACAAGAATTTGACCTGCCTCTGTTGCTGCAGAGGTAACATCTGCTTCACCAAGACGAGAAATCCAAACAGTATATTCTGTAGAATCTGAAAGCAACACAATTGCATATTCTGTTTCACCATTCAAATAGATTGGAGAATCAAATTCAATTGTTGTTGGAACAGATGCATCTTCGGATACGTTAACTTGATCGGGAGTTAATTCAACTTCCGAGAATGGAAGTATCTTCAACGTTGGGAGACCAACTTTGATTTCCCTGAGTTGACAATATACAGGTAAAGTCGAATCTTTTGTTCTAAAGTATACATTCAACTTAGTTACAAAGATACCAGTTGCATCATCAACGTAGAATGATTGTGCAAGTGGGTCTCTTCTTTGTTGTTGCTGTATATTTTGTGTTATGTTTTGTGTTATGTTTTGTGTGACATTTCTTGTTACGTTAGTAACATTGGTAATATTATTAACTACCTGTGATTGAATCTGTGTAGATGAAGAAGTTGTGGATCCTGCGTTAGCGGTTGCAACAGAAGATGCGGTTAAAGTTCTTGTCTCTTCAAAATCTTGATGCTCAACCCTAGCATTTCTGAGGGAAAGAGTGACTTCCTGAGTATTATCAATATCACCTTGTGAATAGAAGATTTCTTCAGCAGATGTTGTTACAACACCACCAATTCTACTATTTGTAGAACTATTCGTTAATCTGAATACACTTCTTCCTGTTTCAAATACTGGATTTCCTGGAACATTACCATCAGGAACAAGGTAAGTACCAATTACAGTGCCAATGTTATCGGTCACCATTCTGAGGTTTGAAACTGTTGCAACAGCACCACTGGTTTGACCTCTAAGAATCATTCCAGTTCTTGCCCAACCCCAAAATTCTGGTTGTCTTTCATTTGACAGACTGAATGTATCAATGTTCAGTAATGTGCTGGTTGATGAATAATTTTCTGGAACATTATTTTGTCTGTCATATGGATTTTGTACATAAAAATCTGTAGGACTATCATAAGGTCCATACTTATGATTTGAAACTGCAAGACGGAACGAAATATAAGGAAGTGTGCTTGTATCAAAACCATCAACTATATTTGCTGTTGGCATTGTACCGATAATGTTTTCACCAACTTGGAATGTTCCAGAAGTCATTGAAACTTCCAACAGTTTTGGTGTGCAGAAACTGTTTACATCAATACTATCAAAGAATCCATATACCTGAGTATTTGGTTTCAGGCGCTTACCAGTAAACTGAATGTTTCTGGAGCGCATAAATTGAATAATATTTCTGCTTACAATTCTATCGCCAAGAGATTCTGTATCAATTTGCTCTCTAACTGTATGCTGAACACCAGTTCTTCTTTGGTCTAAGTTAGTTGTAAGACTTACACTTCCCCCAATATCAATACTAGTTGTTGTAGAAACTTCCTGTTGTCCGCCACCAACATCAGTTGTGCTTGAGGAAGAAGACATACTTGCACTTAAAGTAAGTCCAAGGTCTTGTCTGATATTATTTGTTTCCCAAGAATTCCAAATAATAGGACTTACACCCAATCTTGAACCATCTGCTTGGTCGGTGACCTCTGCTCTCAGTGCTTCTGCAACACCGAGGAAAGAACCTTCCATTCTTACATCTCTAAGTTCAAGACGATTTACATCAATCCAAACATCAACAGTTGGTTCAAGTTCAATTGATCCTTCCCATGTCTTTACAAGATATGGAGTTACATTTTCAACTCTTGTAGCAAATGGTTGCTCAACCCAAAGAACATCATCATAATCCAAACTTAAAACACTACCAGTTTTTCTGATATTTGTTCCAAGAATATTGCTTAGATAATTTTTGTCTTGATTTGCATTGGTTGTTGTTCCAATTCCTGCAATTGCATCAGAACCTAACTCAAGATTGAGTGAGGTTGTATAGTGTGATGGTCTAAGATGTCCATTTTGAATATCTAAACTATTCTTTACACCAACAGTATTATCCTGAACACCAACAGAAGAGAAGTTATCAATTAAGAATCCTGACTTGAATCTATTTAAACCTAGAGAATCAGAAATAAACAAGTTAGCAGTGTTATTCTCAAGCAATGAAAGACTTGTATAATATTCAAGATTCTTAATTCTATTTTCAAGTCTAAAGATATCACTCATCTGATATCTCTTGTGATCAACAAAACTTACTTCGGCATCTCTAACATCATAAAGATATGGAGGTAAAGCAATATTTGCAATATTCAGTCCGTTAGATACTTCTTCAGGAAGTTTTGGATTATCTGCTGGTTCTCCAACCTTTAATTGGAAAATACCCTCTTTTGTCAAATAAATTCTATCAATTCTTGGGAGATAATATGTAAATGACAGTGTTTCAGATTCATCAGATGCTAAAACATAGTTGGTGCTATGATTTCCACTAGTAAATGTTCTTCCTTCAAATTCAAATGGTGATCTAGATCCAGCAGAAACTGTAAAATTACTAACTCTAGGTCTTGCGTCTAAAATATCAGTGTTTCTGAACTGATTTACTGATTGAATATCCTTTCCATAATCAAAAAGATCATAAGAATTTGCAGTTGTTACATCACCAGTTTCTGAAGTGTCATAATAACCGTTAGAATAGACAATTTTTATTTTTCTTGTGGGTTCTTTGGTATTTTGTTTTCTTAAAATATAACTATAGTCATAATGAGTTGCTGTTTGTCCATTATAGAAAGTGAAATTATCAGTAATATTTTTACTTCCTTGATTTAATGTAAATGCAATTCCATTAACATTAGATTCCAAAAACTTGACAATTTCGCCATTTTGGAAAACATTTTTATTTAAATAAACAAGAGATATTTTGCTGCTATCTAATCTTTCTGCATAAATCGCTCTTGCACCACTAATGGATCCAACAAATTCTTCTCCAATAATTAAATCATCAGTTTTTGCTGTTGGACCATCTAACGAACCAACTACCAAGTTTGGAAGAACTGGATCGGAAGTATCGCTAGACTCGTAAATTCCATGAATCTTTATTACATCAGGAATATTTAAAGAAATCTTTTCGTCTTGAACACGAGTTCCGAATGGATAGGTTCCAAATGTTAATCCATCATTCTTTGTGGTAGTTCCAGTGCCAGAATAATCATATTTGGATTTATCAACAATCAAAGATCCAATAGGCGCTTTTCTTTTTACTTTTGAAGTTACTGATTCTTTTCTTAAAGTTGCTACTAATTTTGCACCAGTATCATTTGAACCTAATCCATTAATAACAAGTTCAGTAGAACCATTTGTAAATTGGAATTTGTCTTCTGTGAGAATTTCCAAAGTTCCATCAGATCTCGACAGAATATATCTCTCTTCATCAAAAGGCAAAAATACTTGATTTGCTGCTGCAGTTACTGTATTTGTTGAATTATCTGTGATAGTAATATCAAATTCTCTTCTAATAACCAAAGAAGAATTTGTAAGATCAACAGATTCAATATTTACTTTTGGTAACGGTGAAAATAGTCTATTATTATTTTGAGTTACTTGAAGTTTGGTATAAAGAACGGAAAGATCGTTTACTTCAGTAGAAACTGCAGAAGGCAATCCACCATCACAAACACCATTTACTGTAGTAATTCCACTAACAATAATAGAGTTTGTTAATACTTGATCAACTCTTGCAAAAGATTTGGTTGTAAATTCTGGTCTTGTATATTGAATTAAATTGCCTGTTGTAACAATTCCAGGGAATGCTACAGTTGGGCTAGTAATAGTAGAAACACCAGCAGAAAAACCAGAAATAGATGCATTACCATTTCCAACTAAAGTTGATACTGATTGGATGGTATCTGCAGAGAAAGTTTTTGATGCTCCAACATTTGCATAAAGAGACTTAACACCAGAAAGTCCATAATTACTAAATCCAATGCTAACTCTAGTATCATTGACGCTATCAAATATTAACTTTTCGCCATTAATAAAGTTACCTGAAATTTGATATACAGTCAGTGCTACACCAGCAGAAACATTATGCTTGAGGAACGCTGTAGCACCACTAGAATCGCCCTTAATGTATGTTGGTGTGCTTAAAGTAACTGCTTCATTTACACTCAGGTCACCAAATGTTTGAACATCAAATAAAGAAATATCCCATCTGTTAATATTTTGATTTTCTAATTCGTAAGAACCAGATTCCAGAGCAAAATCATAGACTCTTGCTACACCTATTTCCTTGCCCGCAGGTGCATATGAACTTAAACCAACCCTAGCATCTCTAAGACTAATCGTTGATGAGGTATTAATACCAATAGAAGGAGCACCAGAAGATCTGTTTAAGTTGAGGGTAGAACCAAAACTAAAATTAACTGCTTGATTTTGGATTAAGTTTGTGGTTCTTGGTTTTGGTGCATCCAAAAGGACTGGAGAAATAGTTTCTACTTCATATCCCTTTACATATGCTTTTCCTGGACTAATTTTATAAACCATCAAATCTTCTGATGGAGAAACCCCAGAAGATGTCTTTTGATTTTCTAAGTAAATGCCATTATTTCCTTTTCCATCATTCAAACTTTCTTTACAAAAAGTACTGAAAGATTTTATGTAGTAGTTACCCGATTCATCAAAAGTTCTACGAGCAAGTTCGTCTGCTAAAAGATTGTACTCTGTATTTTTGTTAATCTTTCTGAGTACACCATCCTTTACATTTGCTAATTCAATAAAACTTGGATAATCATAATTATCTAAAGGTTTCTTTGATAAAATAGCAGATATTTTTAGTCTATCGGCACCTGGTGCGGCATAGTTATTAAATCCATTTGCATTATCACTTAAATTCTTATCAACATCAGCTGATATAACTTCTTCTATAATATCAAAACCAATTCTATAACTTGGTGTATTTGTATATTGATCTAAAATTAAAATTTCATCATCAACATCAACAAAATAACCTCTAAGAAAATAAACTCCAGCACCTAAAGCAAAGGCAGAACCAACCGAATTTGCATTTGAAGCAATAGTCCTAGCAAATCCTTCTCCTGCAGAAATAAATGTACTGCCAAAAGAAATATTTGAATCAGTAATTAGATTTTCACCATCTTCAAAATCTCTTGAAGACAAATTATTTTGGTTTGACTGATAATAGTCAACATATAGAGTGATATTTCCTCTTTCAGACTCATCTGAGGTAATAACCTTTTTAATAATTGCAACAACACCAGAAGTTTCTCCTCTGATTTGCAATCCAACTAAATTATCGAGATATAATGATACTGGAATGCCTAAAAAGTTGCTTTCAACCTCAACTGCATAAAAATTTTGGATATATGTAAGGTTTCCTGGAATTACCTTCGCACCTTCTTTGAAGAAGTGATTGCCAAATTGCTCAACTTGATTTTGAAGGATTGACTGTAAAGTAGTCAGTTCTCTAGCTTGTACTGGATAACCAGGTTTAAAGAGAACCTTGTAATAATTATTATCTTTACCACCAATCACTGGTTGATTGTAGTCATCAAAATATGGAGCTACGTTGAGGTTGGTTTCTTGAGACATAATTCCTTAGAATTGCAAAATGACTTTAATATCTTCTTTTTGGTTTGTTGACCGTGTAATTGATGGTCTATTATCAACGTAAATGATGTTTCCAGAATACTTTTGGACTTCTGGTTGTGACACACCCTTAACAAACTGTTGGCCCAAATAGTATGTCCTACTATTTATTATGGTACTGATACCCGGATTACTTTCACTTCCAAATGTTGTTTGGATTCCTAATGTTGCACTTCCACCAAGAACATTAAAGGATCCACCACTACCAATATCAGCAGTAAATCTATGTAAAGTAAACCCATAGGTTGGTGATGTATTTTGAGTACCATTGGTATTAAAACCACAATGATATCTGTCTTGCCAGTACTTCAGAACACCGGTATTTTGATCGTAAGAAATTACTCTACCAAAAGCAGTTGATCCAACACCGATAGTTTGGGTGATTTGTGTATCTGCATTAAAGACGACAGAACTATAACCAATACCAGTTAGTTTAAGTGCATAAACAGCACTTGCTTTATCTAGAGTTAAAATACTATCAGATTCATAACTCAATGGACTTTCTACAATACCAACTCTAGCGATTTGGTTTCCAGTAATAAAGTCTGGATTTTCTGTATCATTCTCGATTCTAGAATAAAGAAGAACATTATAAGCACCAAGTTCTCTATAAACATCTGCACCATGACCACCTTGTGGTGGAATAATAACATTGAAAACTGGTGAAGTTGTACCTGTTGGAACATTACCCCCAACAAGATCTAATGTACCAAAAGTATATCCAGATCCACCATTAGAAATTGTTACACTTTCAACTTTAGAATCATTATTAATAACAACTGTTGCTTCAGCACCAGATCCATCACCCCTGACAGGAACTCTTGTATAGGTTCTGTTTGCAGTCCCTAAACCAACACCTCTATTAGTAATGGTTATAATTTTTAACTGTCCACTTGATGCTGCATTATTTCTAACTGCTGCTTCTCTTGAACTTGTATCCCAGTTTTGTGGAACTGGCATATAGTTTGTAGAATCAAACTTTACAATGTCACTTGGACTAATTGTGTAGAGATATTTCCAAATATAACCGTCACCACTTGTTCCTGCTTCTCTTGGTTCTAAATCAGTAAATGTTGGTTCATCAAGAGAAGGTCTTCCAGATGGGTTTTCTGGAGAAGTTCCATTCTGTAAACAAATATAAACCCTGTAATCGCTGTTTAGGACATAATAATTTGCAGAATATAGATCAACAGCATTTGATGGTTGTGATGGATTTGTTGCCCTGATATCATGGCGATACATATCATATGTAACACCAGAAGTCCAAGTAGTTTTTCTTATAACCTGTCTGACATCTGTTTTAGATATTTTTTTCAATGCAATCATTGTGTCCCAATGATTGTTCTCTTGATTAAAATTGTCCACAGGTGAAGGTGGACTTGTATTCCAGTCAGTATCATAATCAGTTGGATTTGGAAGTCCAACGAACGAATAGTAGGAGTTACTAGTAGAAGCAACTCCTGCTATAAAGTTCTTTGCATTTAATATACGAAGTTGATCAGTAATTATTGCAGCCATTTGACGGGAGTTTTTATTTATTTATTAAAGGTATTATGATGCTTTTGTAAGTCTTACTCTACTCCTTGGATATTTGACACCACTAGAAGTTCCTCTTCTTGGATTAACAGTATATCTTGGAACAGATATGCCTTCTTCAGGTCTTTCTTTAAAATAAAAAAGATAATAATTTCCCGCACCTTGCAAATCTGTATTATCAGTGACTCCGCCACTTGTGGTTGTCATTTGACCTGTTGTTTGATGCTGCTCGATATAATCAAAAATATCACTTTGCATCATTGCTGGATATTGTTCAAGAAGACAAGCAAGAACACCACAAACCTGTGGGGATGCCATACTTGTTCCATCGTATTTTGCAAATTTATATGAAGAATTTCTACTGTCATTAACTGTGGTTACCGTTCCACCCGTTACTGTTCCATCATTCACGGCAGAAATAATATTATCCCCAGGAGCAAAAATATCAACTCGTGGTCCACAGTCACTAAAAGTTGCCTTTGACTCATTTACCAATGCACTTGCTGCACCAACACAAACACTAAGTCGAGTTGTACTATTGGGACGCAATGCTGCAGTGTTCCAAGAACCTCTCATGTAATAATAAGGTCCGCCATAGATAACAGCATTATCTCTGTCAGTTCCTCCATATTGATCTATCTTTTCACTTTCATTTCCAGCAGCCCCAACAAAAATTATTCCATCATCAACACAATCTTCAATGTCCGCAACAAGAGTTGGATCCTGATACCCGACATAAATGGTTGATACATCATAATAAAGAACACCACGAGAATTTAAATCACCGTCACTTGGATTTGTGCCACTATTAACTCCCCTATAAGATACATAAGTATTTGAATCTCTTGGGATTCCATTATAAGATCCCCAACTATTATTGACTATAGTTGGATTTCTTCTACCTGTAGATGCATTTATTTCTTTTTGATTATGCCAAGCTCTAACATATTCAAACAAATACTGATTTGCTATTTGAGAGTCATATGGACTCACATAATAAATGTTTGCGTCTCTTGCCCAACCTACAGTATTCCCAGCAACTATTCCTGCTACGTGCATTCCATGATTATCATTAGCATTGTTTAGAGATGTACCAGAACGATATGTGTAAGTTCCATTAGCACCTCCTGTGACTTGATTGGTAAGAGAAAACCAATTAAATTGCTGAACTCTTGATCCACCAGTTCCATCAGGATTTACTGCAAACTCTGGATGGTCTGGATTCAAATGTCCATCAACTATCAAAACATCAACATTTTTTCCAGAACTAGTAGTTCTTATTGTAGCAGATGCATCAACTGTACCATCTGACCCCCAATTTGAAACTTGAGTTCCTCTTGTGCATCTATAAAGTCCCCAATTTATGTTGGTGTTTGATATTGATGCGCTTTTATCAAAATCACTTGATGTTTGTTCCCAAAGAGGTCTGTTAATTAAAGAATCAATTACCGACTGCTTACTGATACCAATTACCCTCTCATCATTAAGCAAATTATTAACTTCATCCTCCGTTAAATCATATCCAGTGTTTCTACTAATTGGTCTTCTGTCATAGCAGGAAACTTCTCTTTCCGGAATTGTTTCACTCCCACCAGAAGTTTCCATATCATCATAAAATTGTTGAATGTCAGTTCCTTTTTTAACTGCAACTATGTACTTATCCATTAGTCCTCCATTTTGACCAGTGTTATTGTGACACCAATAGCAGTTGAAGTTGATTCATTATTTAAAACTCGAAGATAAATTGTATTTTCGGTTGGGGAATCATTATTCCACCCAATAACTCCTGGAGACATTTTAAAACTACTAGATCCTGTAGTTTCCGTATAAACTTCAGCAATAACACCAGAACCTGGTTCGGGATCTTGTAAATGTGTTCTAGCTGAAGCGTCGGCAGTTCTAGATGCAGAGTCTGTATATAAAGTTACCCAAGCAGCATTTCCAATATCAACTTTAAGCAAACCATATGTTTTGAATCCTTGGATACTAACGCTTTCTGAAGAACCTGCACCAAGAGAACTTGTAGTTACAGTTCTAGTTGTTCTAAATCCTATTGGTTCATCATAACCAGATGGTGCAATATGAATAGTACCACTCATACCAACGTGAGAAGTGCATTGATAATAAAGAGTATTTGGCGCATTAAATGGAACTTCCCATCTTAAAGTGCCATTAGAAACACCATTATTAACCACACCAACATTATAAGGTTGTCCTGAAGTATTTTGATAATCAAGTTGAATTTGGAATGGATGTGCTCCCATTTCATTCACAAACTCATAAACTCTACCTCTTTGAAGATGTAAAGTTGGATCATTTTGTAGTCCTGCAGTAATACCAATACCACTAAAGATATAATGATCTGTTCCACTTGCAGAAAGATTCCATCTGCCATCCGCAGCATTTGAAGCATCACCATAGTAAGTAGCACCAGTAACAGTACCAAGCGTAGAAACACCAGAAACACTTAATTGGTCAGTAAAAGTAGTTCCAGTGATTGTTACACCAGCACCAAAAGTTTCAAACTTCTTAGAGTTATCATAATAAAGATCTACTGAACCATTTGGAGTAAATATCCCCATAGGTTCTCCACCACTACTATGTCTTATTTCAATAGGACTTCCAGTAGCAGTATCAATAATAAATGATCCAGAAGTATTTTTATTTCTAATTAGTGAATTATTTGTAGATGATAGATGAGTAATTAAAAGATCACCACCACTAGCAGCACCCAATTGTATTTCGTCATTATCTCCAAGAATTAAGTTAGATTGGAGAGTAACATCTCCTTGGAAATTAGCGGTAGAATTTGCGTCAATTGCACCACTAAAAGTAGAAACCCCAGAAACATTCAGAGTTTCAAGAGAAGTATTACCTTGAACTGTAAGAGCACTAGATGCCGTTGTAGTTCCTATACCAATATTTGATGTTGTATTAATACCTGTGGCATTTTGGGACCAATACGATTCTCCACCACCACCAGTAGCAGTAATTGTAACTTGACCAGTATTTTGATCTACAGAAATTCCAGACCCAGCTTCAATTCTTGTAACTGCTGCGCCAGTAAGAGTAGTTCCACCAACAACAATTGATGTTGCATCAATAATTCCTGTAGAACCATTAATAGTTACACCAGATCCCACACTGATTGTATTTGAAGACCCGTCGAGTGTAATTGATGCTGTTCCTACTGTTAGTATTCCAGTTACTCTTGCATTACCATTTACCCATAATGACGTGCCAGATGCACCTACAGCACCAACTTCTAATGCAAACCTTGGATTTGTAGTTCCTATTCCAACACTTGATAGTGTATTGATTCCAACAGCGGTAACTTCCCAGTTACCGCCAGAGAAATTCAAATTGGTTCCATCACCAAAATAATTGTAAATATCAGAAAAATTAGAATTTATAATACCACCAGCAGCACGCAGAGTATCCCCTGTTCCATCATTTGCTATTGAACCGGTGTTTATTGCTACTCTTGCCATTGTTACTTAGGTTTTCTTTTATTTATTTTATTAACTGGTGTAATTTAAATATTTCAAAGATGCGGTTCTATTGACTAAAGTGGAGGATGATATTCCACCTACTCCATTGGTTGTATAAGAATTAAATACACCATTTTCCAGTGGTTCTGAAAGAACAATTTTGCCCCAACTAAAGTTGCCATAATAATTTGATGTTGAAATGCCTAAGAAAGAACCACTACTAACATCAACAGAACTAAATTCGTATGAAGTAGAATCAAATGTAATATTGGTAGTGCTGAAATTAATTGTGCCTAACCCTGCGGTTGTTCTTGCATAAACTCTTCTAATATTTGTTGTTCCAATTCCAATAATATTTGTAGAAACATCTACGTATGATGATACGAAATAAACATTATCTAGATATTGTGTCCCAACACCAATTATATTATTGGAAGTATCAAAAGAATTGATTGAAGTTGTTGCAAGTCCAACATTAGAATTGTAAACGACAAAGAAGTCTCCTGTAGAAATACCACTAATAGTGATAGCAGATCCAACTATAGAAGGATCTCTTAAGAAAGAATCGGTTGGAATATGAAAATCAAATATTGTCTCTATCGTTGTAGTACCAACTCCAACAATTACACCTGCATCACCAGAATATAAATTTGTATCTACAGTTTCATCTAACAAAGATGGTGGTTCAATAAGAACTACTGGTGGATTTGTGGTTGTATAACCAGTTCCAGGATCAGTAACTGTAATAGTATCAACAATACCTGACGATATTGTAGAAGTCGCTGATGCTCTTAATGTAGAACCAAGACCAACAGGACTTTGCAGTGTAACCACTGGAGCAGAAGAATAACCATATCCACCATCAGTAATACTAATTGAGGTTATTGTTCCTGCGGCAGAAACTATTGCTGTTGCAGATGCTGCTACTAGTGAATCTTGAGATGTAAATGTAACTTTATTTTGGAAACTCAACAAAGGACTTTCATTCTGTGCATCAAAGAATGGTTTGATATTGTCCACATAAACTGTTGTTGACCCAATACCAACAGCATTAATTAGATATGATGAAGGATTAATCAGGGGTTCATAATGAATTCTATCTTTTCCAACAATTCTACCATTAATGATTCTGTCAGAAGTTTGTCTGCACCATTTAACTGGTCTTACCAAAGTATCATCTGTAGTAATTCCTGGTCCAGAATATGGGTTTGTTTCTAAGGAATCTGTAGTATTGATACCAGTAATAACTCTAACTTCTTCTTGAAGTCCTGGTCCTTGCCCAAAACCTGGTTCATAGTTCAAAGTAATTTCATCACCAACCTTAATTGATTCTAAAACATCTCTAAAGATTACATCAATATCACCACTTCCTTTATAGAATAGAACTTTTACAAAATCACCTTCTTTAGGAGCTTCACTAAACTCTACAACACTACCACCTTCAAAGTAGTACGCTTCACCTGGTTTTTGAAGAATATCATTGACAAATATAAGGAGTGTTGATTTTATATCAATGTTAGATCCTTTTGCTGCACGGATTGTAACCAGGTTTCCACCAAGTTTTAATGGGAACTTCTTAGTTGTGCCATCAAATAGATCCTCAAAACTATCAAGAACTTCTAACTGTCCAAGAACCCATCCTGCGAATAAGTCATTATATGTTTTATCAATTGTAACTTGGAACTGTTCATATGGTTTTGTGGTATCTGTTGGAATACCTGTGTTACCACCAATTTCAACTGTCAGAATTTCTCCTTGACCATATCCATATCCAGTATTTTTAATTGTAAAATCAATTACACTAGAACCTTGACCAACAACAACATCAATTTTTGCTTCAGTTCCTATTCCTTGATAAGAGGAAGAACTATAAATCAAAGGAATATTGGAGTAAGAGAGAGGATCATCAAAAACAACAATTGGTGGATTAGTTGTAGTGTATCCAAATCCAGGATTAGTAATCGCAACACCAATGATATGACCATTGCTTACCGAAGCAGTTCCAATAAACTCAATATTTGGTGTTCCTGTGCTTGCAGTTTGAACTCCAACATTAACTACGGTTTGTATTCCAATTCTATATCCAGAACCACTATTTCCGATACTAATTGCTGAAATAGTTCCAGCAGCAGAAACAACAGCAGTGCCACCAGCAGAAACCAAAGGTTGTAATCCAAATCCTGTAGAAGAACCAACAGAAACAATTACACCACCAACAGGAACATTTGCATTATTGACATCATATCCAACAGAAGATGCTGTTCCAATAAATCTGATACTTGAAATGCCTGCACTTTCTATCAGCGTATAATCTTCCAATTCTGCTTGTGCTCCTTGTGGACCTTGGAACACTCCATTGATAAGGATTACTGCATTATTTGTTGAGAAACCAGTTATATTTTGGTTGTCTGCAGTCAAAGTAAATGTCTTACCAATTCCAGTGAACTGATTAGATATTCCATCAAAGATATAGTTGGTTTCATAGGTCTCTTGTGCAGTGTTTGTAACACCACTTCTCATAAATGTTCTGCCCTGGAAAGTTGAATGTGTAGCAATTCCAACCCAATCTCTCTCATTTGGAGGATTTGTTACACTTCCTATAGGTGTTAATCCGTGTGGTGCTTCTGCAAAGTGAATTGTATTTTCAACAATATTGTAATTTCCATCAATAATTCTAATAACATCACCAGAAGAATGAGTTGATAATCCAGTTCCCATCCAAGGTCTATCAACTAATACAATATTAGTACTTCCAAGACCAACTGTATTGACCTTCATAATTTCGTTATTAATTTGAATCAAGTTCCCACTAAAGAATGAAGTAACTCCAGTAAAGGTGAGGCGATTGTCAACAGTAGTTATATTTTTTGCTAAAGTTGTGGTAATTGATGTTCCAACAATTGGTGATTGAATATAATTATCAATTGCAATAAGACCTTTTGCATTCTGATTAGTTGCGGTGAAAGAGTGCGATGTTCCAATTCCAACAGATGTAATATCAAAAATAACCGGTGTTGGTTTTAATGCATTAGAAGCACTTTCTGCCAATTTAATAGTACTTTCATTCACTTTTACGACATAAACTGATGATGGAAGTTTATCGGTCAAACCAATACCAGTAACAACGGTTGCAGCAATTCCAATTGCTTGCGTTGTTCCAGCACCAGCATAAGAATATCTTACTTCTTCACCCGTTACAAAATAATGATCAGGAATGAAAATAGAATCCGTTGATACATTAACAATATCTGAACTACTTCCATTGAAGTATCTTAAGAATATTGGATTTTGGTTGTGAGTTAAGTCGAAACTTCTTTTAACAGATTTTTCTGTTCCATCATAGTTTCCATAACTGCTAACAATTTCAGCATTATTAAGATCGATTGATGTATTGGATACAGAATCTTTAACAAGACCCAGTGCATTTTGGAAGACTCTTACTTGAACATCAATACTTGGTTCTGGTGTAAAAGTTAGTTGAGTTCCGTTTGTGCTTATTGCAGCACCAACATTTCCTAAAGATGTGTGTGACTGAATAATTCCATATTCAGTCATAGAAACATCTGCTCCATCATCAATGACTATAACCTCAGACATTTGATATCTTTGGTTTGTAGTATCTTCAACACTTACAATATAATATGCACAAGAACTATTATTTGGATATTCAGTAATCACAGTTTCCACAGGGGAACCAGAAGCAGTAATTGAAGCAATACCAGAACTTACATATCCCGACTTTAACTCTTCTGTTCCTACACCAACGAATGCTGATGTGGAACTTGCTATTGATACAACTAATGTGTTGATTGTTACACCAACTCCAAGAGCTGCATTTGGTTTAAAGTCAATCTTAATATTTGAACCATCAATATATGGAATGTATGTGCCAAGACCTGGAACACCATAAGGATTAATAGATGTATGATCTGTTAATTGTCCATACTCAACAATATCAACATTAGTTCCATCTTGTAAAAGATTAATCTCATCGAATTCGTAATAAGAACCATCAACTCCACCGATTTCAACAAGAACTTTTGCAGATCGATAAGTATCCGCTATTGAAACTATAGTTCCTGCAGAAGATGAACCAGAAGCAAATGTGGTTTGTGTAGAATTGATGTTAACAACATTGCCCAATGAACTCTGACCTATACCTGATACAGAATCTTTCAAATCATGCGAAATGTATGAAATGTCATAATCATTTACTGAGTACTTAATTGGATAAAAATTAAGTTGTCCTAAAGTTGATGTTATACTAAAATCAAAAGATCCAAGATCCAAATATGTTTCTACTCTGCCATATTGATTAAGATACCCATTAACATTGTCATGTAGTAATGATACTACCATAATCTGTCTTTCTAATGTGTATCTCTTATCTCTTACAAATGTAAAATACTTTTTAGTTCTAACAGAATCCAATTCAAATTGATCAATAGTACTGAATCTTGTTGGTCTTGCTCTGTCATTAAATTGATCACTTATATCATCAATAATAAGAACTCTATTTCCTACAGACTCAAAATAATCAGTGAGAATTCTGTTTTGAAGTATTACTTCATCAGAAACTAAACCTGTACCAATTCTAGTTGTAGTTTCTGTTGCCAAATCAAATGTATAAACGCAGTTAAGATTTCCACTACCAACCAGGTCAACAACTACATCTGTAATACTATCATCAGAGAAAACGATTGCAGAATTTCTATCACCATCTTGATTTTCAATCATTAAATCAGAGAATTTCAAAAATCCTCCAGTATGATTTAATGATTGTACAGGTTCTTCCCAGGTTTCATATGGAACTCTAGACTTCAACGAATATGAGAAATATTGATAGTAATTATTATCAGCAATTCTTTGTACATTATTGTTTAAGAATCCAGTATCATAAGTCCATCCTTTATTGAGTAAAGAAATTGGTGCTAATTTTACAAAGGAATCAAAATCTATCTTTTTCTTTACTACACCTCTAGTATTTGAAGATTGTCCAGTAAGAACTTCTCCTATCAATAAATCACTATCTGTAGATACCTTAAGATATTCAATTTTATTGTTCCAACTTTCTACAATACCAGAACCCGATTGAGAAAATACTTGTTCACCCTCAAAGAAATCATTTTTTCTCAGTTTAATGTCAAAAACAGGGAAATCATTTTTATTAACAATTCTTCCTGCAGAATTTAATTCATCAAAAATTCCTGGGAATTCATTAGTTGTAAGATATTCGGATATATTATATGTAACTGAACCAGTGTTTCCACCTAAAGCAGGATTTACAGATGTTAAAGTAAATAACTTATAATCATAACCAGATGAATTAAATCCTCTTGCTGTTGATCCAACACCAACGCTTGTATTTTCAATTAAAACTTCATCGCCAACTGCAAATGGGAATGAATCACTAAATCCTGTGTTAAATCCAACGGTAACATCTTTTGTGGTTGAGTTATATGAAATTGTATTAATTCCGACACCATTGGAATTATAAATTGGAATAATTGTTGGTGTAGTATTATACATTCCATATGTATTCTTCACTATTCTCACATTTGTTGCACCAAGATCATATCTTAAATCAACATCAGATACTACTTTTTTGGTAAACCCATCAATAACAACTAATCCAGGCGAGGTTAAATAATTTTTACCTGCGGAAGTAATACCAATACTATTAAAAGAAGTTAATGGTTCAATATTAAGTATTTCGGGTAGATTTAATGAAGGTGATAATGTCAAATCTGTTGGATAGTCAAATCCAATATTTTCTATTTCACTCTTAACAATTTTACCAATAGAATCGCTATCGGATTCAAAGATAGCACCACTACCATAACTTGTAATTACCGAACTAATTCCTGGGGTAAATTGATAATTACTTCCCCCATTAATTACATTAACTTTAGATATTGATCCATAAGCAGTGGTTGATGTTGTCTCATAATAAAGATTTGCATTGGATGCTGTATAAGACGACTCTTCTGGATAACTTGTCAAGTTGAAGGTAAAGGTGTTTGTTGTTCCAATACCGGTGATTCTGTGAGTTCCAGAATAAACACTATCAATAAGATTAATTTGATTATTATTAAAGACATCATTGTCCGTGATTATTTCTTTCTTTGTATCACTTATAAAATCAGAATTAACATTTTCCAATCTATAGTATAAAGTATCCGAAACATAATCATTCAAAATAAGTGATACACTTGCAGTAGTATCAATACCAACCTTACCTGTTCTAACTACTTCAAAATTATTAGAAGTTCCAGTTCCATCAAATTCATAATGATAGTGTGAATCTGAGTAGAAATTGAGTTGGAAAGCTGAATATAAAGTTGGTCCACTCAAATAAGACAATGACGAATCTGACAGATCAAATTTAATAATCTTATTTCTATAAAGATTTAATTGTGGGTTTACTAAAGAAAGAACACCGTCAGATGCACTTGTTATATCAACATAGTTTGGAATACTCAATGAGAGATCGTACCGTGTATTGCAAAGTCTTACTTTATCTTTAGTAAAGTATAAAACATAATAGATTTTTTCATTTACTAATCCACCAGAAGGTGATGTTGATGTATGAATTACTTTATCGCCAGTATTAAGATTGTGATTTTCAATATAAATTGTATCCTCGGATACATCTATATCAGCAGATTCAAATGATTTGGGATTAAAGACAGATCTTCTATTACTATCATCATATTTTACTACTATAGTTTCCTGATTGATGGGGATAGATGAAAATTCAATACTATCTCCAGTCAAAAGACCATGAGTAGATGCAGTTGCTACAGTTACGATGTTTTTAGAAATTTCTCCAACAATTGACTGCTTCTTAGTGGTGAAACTATGATAATCACCAGTACCAAAATTTTCAAAGAAGAGAAGTCCTGTTGCATTTGTTGTTCCGACTCCAACAAAAGAACCTGTTGTGCCAAGTCCAACTTTTACTGTAGATATTCCAATAAGGTTGTTGGAAATTTTAGCAACATAAAGATCTTGATTTTGTGGAAGTGCAAAAGATATATTTCCATTAAAAACTGTTATTTCGGTTCCACCATGAGTTGAATATTCAACTTTTTCGCCGGTTTTTAAATTATGATTTGGAAGATAAATTGATTGATATGGAACAAAGACTTGGGTTAAACCAGCACCTGGAAGAGAGAAAACAACAGTTGTTCCAATACCAACAGAAGCAATTGTCCCAACTCCAACAGACTCTTTTGGTTCAAAATAAAGTTCACTGTTTGTCGAATATGAATAATCGGTTTTAAATCCAGTATTAATTCTTAATTTTCTGGGATCCTCATAAAGGACGGTTGTTGCACTATATGCGGAACTTACAGTAGAATCATATTCCCTAAGAACTCTAATTCTGCCAACAGTCGAATCTACGTTCAGAACCTTAACTTTTTCTTGTGTTCCAATACCTAAAATATCATTTTCTCTGATGTATGGGAATTCTAAAATTCCAGAAACATAAAAATAAGTTGTTAATCCTGTTATCCCGATTGTAGAAATTCCTAAAGTAGTAACAAAATTATCTGTTCTTATACCTAAAGTATAAGATCCTTCCAGACTTGAAAAATATGTGTTAAATCCAGATAAGTTAATCAGTTCAAGATTCTTTAATCCATGTGGTGCAGTAGTAAAACCTATTACACTTCCAGTTCCATCTAAAGTGGCAAACTCAACAGATGAGAAAGATGTTGTCGCTGCACTAACAGATAACACGGACTTGCCAAAGACTTTTTCAACTCTTGCAGCAGCATTATTTCCACCAGTTCCTGAATTATCAAAAAGCAATCTATCATTTACATTGTAATTTGTACCACCGGTTAATATACCAACTCTTTTAACTTTTCCTGTGGAGGCATAATTTACATTTACTGTTTGATTTTTTACTTTATCTGGATTAAAAACATAATTATAGGAACTGTTTGAACCTTTTAGTTTATAGTTGGTAGTATTTCTAAACCACTTAAATCCAGTAAATGAATAGTCGTCTTGATTTGATTCTTTAGAGAAATTGAAATTTATAGGTTGTGAATAAAAACTGGAACCAATGAAGTATGGGAAAGATGGTCTTTTATATCCCTTAAATGGACCATCAGTATCAACTAAATCCGAACTGATGGTTGAGAAGTAAGCATAAACACCATTTGGGTAGTCTGGAGTTACACAAAATCTGCCGTTGTGCTCATCTAAATCACCATTATTTTTAAATTCATAATCTTCATTGAAAAATCCCTGAGGGAAATATACTAAAGACGGTCTATTTGATTTTGATACTAACTGATAACCAGATTGCATTGCTTTTGCAACACCGCCAGTTGGAGTTGAAAATCCATATGGTCCATAGATTGGATTGCCATCATATGCCCAACCAATAATTGGTGAGTGATATGATGAAGATATTTCTTCATTATTAACTTCTCTTAAATCAAAAATTCCATATAAGATTAGATCTCTTATTACATTAGTATCGCCGCTTTGTGATTTTGAATATAAAGATTGTCTGAGTTTTCTTGGTGCATACAAATGACAGTATTGCAATCCATAAGAATCCCTATCTGATGTAGTAACAATTCCATCATCGGGGGTAATTGTGTTGAAATACTTTTGGAACAGATTAACAGTCCACTTTTGAATATTTGCAAATAACCTACAATTTTCGCCGGCAGAAATTACGTCTACGGTCGTTGTTCCATCATATCCGATTCCACTTTTAATTACTTTAACCTCAATCAGTTGTCCATTCTCAATTATTGGAGTAAGTTTAGCGTAATTACCTTTACCATTGATGACTAAATTTGGTGGGCTATTGTATCCAGATCCAGGTCTTGTAACTAAGACTTCTTGTATTCCTCCTCTATCATTTGTTATAACAATCAATTCTGCACCAGTTCCACTTCTAAAATCAAAAATTGGTTGTCTATTGTAATTGATAATATCTTCAGATCCATAATTTGCACCATTTGAAGTCAAATGGATAGAATCAATACTACCTCTAAAAATTGGTTGAACTTTAGCTGAAAAATCTTGACCAGATAAAGTAGAAACCCCAATATTTCCAACTATTTTTACATTAATTGGTGGATAGTTAAATGAATGTACTCCAGAACCAGTAGAAGAAAAATCAACAAATTGCTCAGAATCTAAGAAATTGTTTCTTGCGGTAGTTCCTAATCCAACAGGTGCTAATTTAAACGAATCATCACTAACTTTTTTAACAAGATATGTTGATGTTGTGTTAAGACCTGATATTACAGATCCAGTAGTTGAATATGTAATCTCTTCTCCTGTAAAGTAACCATGAGATTTGATATTAATTTCATTTAATGATGTGCTGATACCACTTGTTTGTGATGTTCTTTGCTTATTTTGATATCCCTCACCAGAATTTTTTACTATTATTTCGGATATAATTTCTTTCTTAACAGCAGATTTAAATCTGTGTATACCAGTTCCATAATCGTTAAGATTGACTGTGTTGATACCTGATATAGCTTCACTTTGCTTCTCATGAAGTTTAATATTAAATCCGTCAATAACCGAAACATAGTATGAAGATTCTGTAGTAAGACCTGCGACAGATTTTTGGTTATCTGGTAAATAAATTACTCTCTCATAATCTCTAAATTTATGATATGTAGAAAATCCAATAGTATCAGTAAATAAGTTTACATTCGAAGAAGTAGATTCTGCATTGAAGAAAACATTATGATCAACAGAAATCATATTGATATCTGCAGAAGCATTAACACCATTTCCCCCAGTGATAGTAACTGTTGGTTTGTTTACATAGTCAAAACCACCATCTATAATTTCTATTCTTTGCAGAGAACCGTTAACTGCACAAATTCCAGTTGCACCTATTCCTTGTGAATCTGATACATCAAGACTGGGTGGATTTATAATATCATATCCACCACCTTGTGCCGTTACATCAATATTATCAATTTGTCCATAAAACACCGTCTCCGAAGACTTATAGTTTAAAATTTCTACACCATTGACCAGGATTCCCGTTTTTCCTGGAACTGTAGTATAATTACCACTCTTATTGGTTGGTTCTTTTATTTCTCTTAAAATATTTTGTGGTTTTAAAATTTTGTTTGCAAAATCATAATATTCAAAAGTATTTGATATAACCGTTCCTGATACTGAAATATATTCACCATTCTCTAAGTTTGATGGACTCTTAGCAAGACTTATGCTTGTAGAATTTACTCTCTTTGCATAATATAAACCCTCAGATAATTCTGGAAATTTGCTAGTAGTAGTTGTTGTAATCTCATTTAAATCATCATCAAGTTGTGTGGTAACAACTTCATATGGTCTATAGTAAATTTTATCTCCGGTATAAAAACCATGATCAGAACCAGATGTTATTTGTAAAACTTCACCACTAAAAGTACCAGATATGGTTACTTTTTTATTATATGGATTTAAAAGTTGGTCATAGTATGCTGGTAGGGATGGTGATGCAACTAAAACTTCATCAGAATAGTTTGTATATACGTTTTGTACGTTTGCCGTATTATTGTTTAAGTATGGATATGATGAGGAGTTTGGTTTTAAAATGTATCTACTTACAGTATAAGTAAGATTTGTGTTCAGTTGACCTTGACCACGAATTGAAAAACTTTTTTCTGAAATAATGTCTACAACAGTACAATCCTTTGATACAGACCCACTATCGGTGATTTTTAATTTATCGCCAATTTTAAAATTGTTTGAATCAAATGTTGTCAAATCATACGTATAATTAGAACTATCCCTTAAAATAAATGAATTGACTTTATATGTGTTTGCAATATTATAAATCCAATTATTTCTTCTAACACTTTCTGAAGAAATGCCTAAAGTTTTGATTCTAGCAGTATCATTCTTTGAGAAAAGTTTTGTATTGTCCGGTATAACAACTTCACTCAAAACTGATCCAATTCTTACCTTAATGGGATTTTGTGTTGTAATTCCTGCGTATCCATACGCATATACATCTAATCTAATTTCTGTTTCTGGAGATATTTCTGAAGTTGCATTTGAAACATTATAAAATTGTGTTACTGATTTTCCACTATAAGTTAGAGCAACTTCTGTTCCACTAGAAAAAGTAGATATTAAAGTTCCTGAATCTGGGAAACCAATAGTAGAATCAACATCTATTACAGTTGCACCAGCAGATACTTGAGAAACAACGATTGTTTTTGGGTGTGATGAAAAATTACCATAAAGAGATCCTTGAAGAATAAGATCTTTGTCGTAATCAGCATCAAACCCTAATTGATAGTACTCCTTACCACCTAAAAATATTTTTTTAACATCGGTGATTGAAGCATAAGAATTTTCAATATTATAATCAGAATATTCATCTTGATATAGAGTCTTATTTAAAAGATCCAGTGGATTTCCTGATAATGCTTCTACAACAAGATCTTTTGTTACTCTATATCCAGCATCTGATGGTCTGAACAGATAATCTCTTGGTTTGATTACATCAACATCTTCGCCATATAAAGCGCCAAAAAGAATTTTGAAGGATTTGTCGGTTCCTTTTGAAGTATAAAAATCCTTAGAGTTTAATATAAAACTTCTTTGATTTAAATCGGAATCAAGTGTTCTATCAGAAAATCCAGGAACAAATTGTCTCTTGATTTTTTGTAAAAATTCTTTTAAAAATAAAGAACTGAGATTATAAATTTTTGTCTGTCTAGTATGACTTGCTGCAGCAGAACTTTCAAATTTTAGTTCGTCTGGAGTGTTTGTTTTTGTATATGAAGTAACACCACTAAATCCCCTTTTACAATTTTCAAATGCATATTGTGATTTGTATTCGTATGTGATGATTTCATTATCAATTAAAAGGAGACCATATCTATCAGGAAATCCTTGAGTAAATTTACTGATAAGTCCACCAACACCGAGAGCACCTGCTGGAATTGTTGTAGAGTAAGATTCTACATCTGCAGAAAGATAAGTAAATTCAGTTACGGAAGCATTTTCTTCAAGTTTTAAGTACTTGTCAATATTTTGAATTATATCGGCAGAAGCACTCTGATATTCCTGTGAAACATAATATTGCTTGAGGAATTCTACAAGAAGAGGTGAATCCTCAGCAATAAAATTTGGAAGTTGATTCTCAACGATAGACTGAACCTTTACTCTTGTTTCTGACATATCTTTTTATCTTACGTAAATTCCGTTGGAGTAACTTGAAGTGACTGTATAATTTGTTCCAGAAATATCAGCACCTGATGATATAGTATCTGAAACCATGTTAATAAAAGTGTTATTAATATCTAGTTGCAAATAAAGATCCTGTAATCCAATCACATCATTTGAATATGGTGATGTTGATATCTCAATAATTGGAGCACCTTTGTTCAATGCTGTAGAAGTTATATTGATCGGATATAACTTAATTTCACCTTTTACATAATCAATTGTTCCAACGTTTCTTTTCACAATTTGTGGTTGAGATGGTGAATTCAATCTAAAAATATTAATAGTTCCAGTTTCTTGATTTGAATTTGGAATATCCATAAAGTAAACAGGACTTCCTATTCCACTCACATTAAATGCAGATGATTTAATGTTATACCCATTTACATTTTTAATGTGGAATCTGTTTCCAAAGCATATTTCATATTCAGCAAAAGTATTTAATGATGCTCTCAAATCTCTTCTAATTACTATATTTGTAATATTTGAAGTGATTGCCGGATGACTTTCGTCGATTATGTTCAAAAATTTGCTGTATTTAAATCTAGCACCAAATTTATTTAATTCCGTTGAATCGGCATATTCCCCCACATTGGTAGAAACAACGGTCTTAACGGCGTTTGCAGACGGTGCTAAATTGGGATTATAATAAACATTAGATGATGCTTCAACATACAAATATTTTAAATCAACAATTTCTGGAATGATACCAGCAACAGAATATTGCCTAAGTTCTCTCTTAATATTATCCTTAATTAAGTTTGATAAGTAACGATCATTATATGGTTTGACGCTTATAAAGACTTTCCCAAACTGTGGTGGTGATAATTCTTCTCCACCATATGCTGAAACTGATTCTGCTTCTGGATAGATGGAAGGAATTAATGCTTCATAGTCTGCAGCAGTTACTGCTCTATTTCTTGAAGCATATATTCTAGTTGCATACTTTTTAATTGATTCGACCGTTTCAATAGAATCTCCTAACTGCGAAGCTTCTAGTGTGGTAAGCAAGGAAATACCAGATGTAATCAACCTTTGACTCTGATCTACCAGAGTTCCATTAAAAACAAATGATGAGAGACCATTTGCATCGGATCCATTTGATACAATATATCTAACAGTAACGTAATTTGGTTCTTCTAATGCTCTTCCAAAAATACCATCACCAAAAATTAATTCATATCTTTCATCTTCTATCTCTTGAATAAAGAAAACAGCAGATTCTGAATTAATATCAAATAAACTATTTGCTAAATTATAGGTTCTTGTAACAGAGGATGCTTCACTTGGTTTTACACTAACCTTAATAGTGCGAGTATCAATCCCAGCGTTATCAAGTATGAATCTTTGATTTAAATCAAATGAATTTACAGTAAAGTTTTGAACAATTTGTGTTCCTTCATATACTTCAACATCATTAAACTCTGCGATGTTGTTTGTAACTGGTACAGTAATGTCTGAAGGAATAATAAATGAATAACTTTCTGTTCCAAATGAACGTGTAGTGCAGACAACACCAGACTTAAGTGTTAGTTGCGTTGGAACATTTGTAAAATTGGTTGTATCAACAAAGAATGATATTTTTGCTTTTGCAGATCTTCTTGACCTTGGAACATATCCAATATTTCTTGCAAGAGAAATTACATTCTCTCTGA
>Ga0208162_1000301_pt1 | contig 29279 bp, 37 predicted proteins | sample CB_VirMetaG_4_FD_184539 | JGI IMG/M metagenome (GOLD analysis project Ga0208162, IMG submission 184539) | Freshwater to marine saline gradient viral communities from Chesapeake Bay - CB_1508_1M Viral MetaG (SPAdes) (version 4) | ecosystem: Environmental > Aquatic > Marine > Coastal | place: USA... | reverse complement strand
ACCAATGGTAGATTTCTGTTATGATTGGGCACTTACAGAGGAAGTAGCACCACTCGATTGTTTAAACCACGTCGATAGATACTTTAGAGAACTATGGACAAAATCACAGAATTAAAAAGAGAAAATATCTGGCTCAAGGAAGAGATTAGGCGATTGAGACATCAGTTGTCTATGAGGGAAGAGCAAGAATGGGCACACCCTAATTCATGTGTTCACAATACCGACCCTTGGAAAACATGGAAGTCCAACTAGGCATTCTATTTTTTATGTGTATGTTTGGTGTATTTTTATTTGTAGTTTCTATTTTAACGGACTGGTAATGGGACACTTCGCACGCTGGGCATTAGAGGCACCAGTCACATTAGGATTTCTCTGTTACCTTTTAGTTGTGGTGCCGATACTGGGCATCTACCTCGTACATAAGAATAAGTGGCAGCACTGGGAACCATTTGACAAGGGGCACAAGAAGTAGTATAATTAGTTCTGTTGAGAGGGAAACCACTCAACTGCGGCACTCCCCTTCGGTGGGTTCAGGAGTGGCGGCGACAGGAACCTATCTCAACGGGGTGTAAGTCAGCGGTAGACGGCATCTTTTGGGAAGATGAAGACGGGAGTTCGATCCTCTCCACCCCGACTTGCCAGTTCCGAGACTGGCATTCTTGACTAAATACCATTCAAACCTTATAATACAAGGGTAAACCAAATACAACAATGGCACTGACTGAAAAATTCAAGAAAGACCTCACCACTCTTCGTGGTGCTGCTAATGGCGATTTTTTCCTTGATGTAAAGAATCCGAAACTTTTCAAAAAGGTTCGCCGCTTCTACGAAAACAATGGTGTTGTTTTTTCAGGAGACCCTCTTGATGATTATGAAATCTTGATGGAGTATATCTTTCAAGATCTTGAAACCATTGAGGTTGCTTGATGAAAGTTATTCTGGAGCGTGAAGGATATCGTTTTGTTGAAAATGGTATTCTAGAGATAAATGGAAAACCAGATTATCGTATGCAAAAACAAAATTATTATACGAAACGTTGGTGTGATATCTATCTTTTTGATAACGGTATGCAATGTACTACAGCAATGGAAGACATTGAATATGCTAAATGGTTAGATCCAGATAGAGTTCCTTGTTATGTGAGAGATATTTAAGAATGAAAGAATATATTTTTGAATCTAATGGTCCCTCTTTTATATCTGGTTGGTTTATTGATGAATCAATTTGTGACCAAGTATTAGATTTTTATACTGAAGAAAACTATTTTCCTTTGTCTAAGGGAGTTAGTTCTTCTAGAACTATTAATTCTGAAATAAAAGATTCTTTCGATAAAACAATATCAAATATAACTCAAGATAGTAGAGTTCTAAATTATTTTGAATCTCTTTCTTCGGTAGTAGATTTATATTGTGAAAAGTTTCCTTGGTGCAATAGCACAGAATCATGGTCCATAACAGAGCATGTGAATATACAGGGATACTTACCTGGTGGTGGATATAAAGTTTACCATACCGAAAGAAATGGTACACTATCCTCTATGAATAGGCATTTAGTTTTTATGACCTATCTCAATGATGTAACAGATGCTGGAGAAACTGAGTTTTATTATCAAAAACTCAAAGTTAAACCTCAAAAAGGATTGACTCTCATTTGGCCAGTAGATTGGACTCATACACATAGAGGAATTCCATCACCATCACAAGAAAAAATAATTATTACAGGTTGGTATAGTTTTAACTAAATCGTCACGGATGGACGTTAACAGTACTGGTGGAGTCATCCTCATTATGCCCATGATGGAGACATGTAAAAAACCCTGGTCGGTGAAGGTTCCCCTTCAATCCCGAGAGTTTCCAATTTCTCTTTAAAGAATTGGTGGTGCGGATGGGGTTTATACTCCCGCCCAGTTTCTTGCTTCTGGTCAAAGAGCAAGTGGCGTGCATGAAAAGACCGTATAGAGCAGGGTTGCATAAACCCTGCTTTTTTTGTATAATGGTATGAGTGTATAAAATAAATTGTGATAAAACTAGTTCTTCTTGATGTTGATGGTGTTATGACTGACGGCACCAAATACTACGATAGGGAGGGTAATGTAGTTTCAAAAATTTTCTGTGATAAAGACTGGACGGCAATTAAAAGATTTCGTGCTGTTGGAGTTCATGTTGTCTTTATTACTGGAGATCCTTATAATGAAAAAATTCTAAAAAACAGAAATCTTCCCGTTGTAGTAAATCGTGGTTCTGGATTTCACAATGATAAAATAAACTATCTCCCAGATATTCTAAAAGAATATAATTGTACTGCGAAAGAGACTGCATATCTCGGAGACGATCTCTTTGATATTGGTATTATGAGAGGAGTTGGACATCCATATTGTCTTTTAGATTCTCCAAGAATTGTAAGGCAAACTGCACGTATCCTTCAATGTAATGGTGGAGAAAATGCTATCATGCAATTTTTTGATTATCTTGAGATTGAAGGACTGATTCCGATTGTTTCGTATACTGATGTTATTTCTAGAATATATGAATTAGATCTGAAGGAGAAGTTCTGATGAAAGATATTGCACTTTATGGGCATTTGACTATTGATACTATTACTGATGGTAATAGCGAGAGAAAGACTTTGGGATCAATGGCGAATGTTTGGAAAGCATTATTAGAACTTGATCCAACATTGGATATTGGACTGTCTCCAATTGATGTTGGTCAGGCTTTGATTTATATTGATAAACCTGCCGCTCAAAGATATTCAAAGGTTAATCTTAGTTTGGTTCAGCACCAAGCAAAGATTATTAATTCTAAGATCAATCATCTTATCTATCTAAATGAGATGACTCGTCATGATTTTATTCCATCTCTTGACGGAATCATCACTGCGGATATTTGTCCAGGAAAACCTGTGAATGAATATCTTCTTCAGCATGTTGATTACCTGTTCATCTCAGATGAAGATATTGATAGAGATCTTTCAGAATATACCTCTGCTGTGAGGGGATGGGTTATTCTCCATAGTGCATCTGGAAGCGTTGTCTCTAATGGAGAAGAAGAATTCTTTTACAAACTTCCTGAAGAACTGATGCTTAAAGGTGTTAATGTTCTTGGTGCAGGAGATACATTTGCTTCTTGTTTCCTTTATAAATTACTTAGAGGCGAGGGTGATATCCACGACTGGATTGAATTTTCACATTTAAAGACCACTGAAATTCTTAAGAGTTCTATATGAAAAAATATAATCTTCTCCTTCCTATTGCAGGAAGAGCGCAGAGATTTATTGACGCTGGGTTCATGATGCCCAAACCACTTATCCTAGCGAAGGATAAGCATGTGATTGATTGGTCTGTAGGATCTGTCGATACTAGTGAATGTAATCTCATTTTTATTGTGAGACTTGATCACATCTATAATTTTAGTATTGATAAAATTCTAAAACAAAAGTTTGGAGAAGATATCCAAATTGTTGTTGTAGATAAAGTTACTCGCGGAGCACTTGAAACTTGTGTTCTGGCTGAGAAGTATATTGATAATAACATTCCACTTATCATCTATACACCTGATGTTTATTTTGAACCAGTATTCAAACCAGAAACCATTGATGTAGATTCTGATGGATTCCTTTTAACGTTCTTAGCAAATAGTCCAGATCATAGTTATTCTGAGACTGATATTAATGGTAAGGTATCAAGAGTCGTTGAAAAAGAAGTAATCTCTGAACACGCTAACGTCGGTCTTTATTACTTTAAGACTGGAAACATGTTCTTAAAATATGGTAAAAGGGTTATTGATGAAGAAATGCTGGTTAAGGGTGAGTTCTACATCGCCCCCATGTACAATCTGATGGTTGAAGATGGTCTTACAGTTACGGCGCATGATACTGAAAAGATGCATGTTCTTGGTACTCCAGCGACCTTTGAGTTCTTCTGTAAGCGAGTCGTCACAGGATTTGGGGAGAAACCAGTAGCACTTGCTTGCGATCACTCTGGATGGGAATTAAAGGAAAAGGCAAAGACTATTCTTGAGGTTAAGGGCATTCCATATATTGATGTGGGAACTTATGTGAACAAACCATGTGACTATTATGATTATGTTTCGCAATCAGTATCACTCATCTATTCCAATGAATGTAATTTTGCACTTTCGTTCTGCCGCTCTGGGCAGGGTGTAAATCTAGCAGCAAATAAATCTGAGGACATCATTTCTGCATTAGTGTTTGATGAGTACACTGCAGAACATGCGATTCGCCATAATTGTGCAAATCATTTCGCAATTCCCACAAAGTATGTTGATCCATCTATGATGGAAAAGATTATTGATACAATTCAACATACCTCATTTGATGGTGGAAGACATTTTACCAGACTTAATAAGTTTATCTCATGTTCATAGATCAAGAAAACAAATTTGTTTTTGTAGCAGTTCCTAAGACTGCTACATCAACTATTCATAATATATTCAATCAGAGTGAATCTTTGAGAAGATATGATTCTTATCATCCACATTTTCAGGAACAGTACCATTATCCAATTATGGAAATTTTAAAGTTAAATCCTGAAGCAGTAGATTACTATAAATTTGGATTTTGCAGAAATCCATGGGATAGGATGGTTTCATCTTGGATTGAATTTACTCAGGCAGTTGATCATTTAAATACGTGGAGTAGAGATCTTCCTAATGAGTTTAAAGACTTTGAAGATTTCATATTAAGATTTTCTGATACTCAATGGGCAAATGAAATTCATTTTCATCCATCTTCTTGGTATCTCTATGATTCTGAAAGCAATCCAATAAACTTTATTGGACGGTATGAAAACTTTGCTTCAGACTTTAGGGAGGTTGTGGATCAGTTGAGATTGAATGTATCAACAGAATCCATGCCTCAGATTAGAAAAACAAATAGAGATAAAAATTATCAGAAGTACTATACGAATCAAAAGATGATCGATAGTGTAGAGTCTTTCTTCAAAGATGATATTGAAAATTTTGGTTATAGTTTCTAATGAACTCTTGCATATTACTCTCGCATACTTTTATTAGAGAAAATGAAAACTCTAAGATAGATCAGGTAAACTTTTCAACCAAACACTTTAGGAAAAATAATCCAAATACTTACATCATTCTAACGGGGCATGGTGTAAAACCTAAAGATGCTTTTGATTATTGTGATTATGTTTATTGGTCAGATGATATTATTGAAAAAGAAATCAATGTTGGGCATCCATATCTAGTCAATGTTGGTTTCGATCATGCACTTGATAAAGGATTTACGCATGTATGTAAGAGTCGTTCTGATGGTATTCATTTAATTGAAGATCTTGTTTCATTTTCTCATGAAAATCTTCAAGATAAAAAAATACTAATCACTCAACAAACTAGATTTCATCAAAGGCATATTGGTGATCTGTTCATGTATGGTGATTTGAATTTCTTGAAGAGATGTTGGGATATTGATAAATGGTATCCCACAACAACAGGTCTTTCTAGTTTGGCGAATAACTTTTTTGATGAATGTGAAGAAACCGAATGGACTTCTGCATTGATTAATAATTGTTCATTCAAAGATATCTTTTCTTTAAAGTGGATTGATTTTAGAAATAATTGGGAATCCTTAAAAAATAGAACTGAAGAAATGTTGGCGAATGATATGTATGATTTTGAAAACTATCTTTGGGGAACCACTGAAGGGTGGCACGTTTTTAATTCCAGTGGTAAGATGGTGGGTAACTCTCATAACGTAATTTCGGAAGAGTCTTGGAGAAATGAAATTAATCGCGCATAGAGGGAATACTAATGGACCAGACCCTTCACTAGAAAACAGTCCAGAACAAATCATTTCTTGTATAGAGCAAGGATATGATGTTGAGATTGATATTCGTTATGACCCACTCACAGACAAACTATGGTTGGGTCATGATGAACCACAACATTTAATTACTTGGTATTGGTTGGCTGGTAAACAAGATTATCTTTGGATTCATTGTAAAGATATTACAACTCTTCATGAGTTTTGTGCTAAGACGAGCGGATATAATTACTTCTGGCATCAGGAAGACGACTATACTTTAACGAGTAAAAATTATATTTGGACTTATCCTGGTAAGTCTTATACTTCTAAGTCGGTTATTGTTATGCCTGAAAAGTTCTTGAAAGATGACTTTCGATCACTAATGGTGTATAATTGTTATGGTATTTGTACAGATTATCCTTCACAGTTAAAATGAAAAAAGTTGCTTTGTGCCTCTCTGGACATGTTAGAAATATTGATGAATTTAAAGATAATACTTTAGAAATCATTGATACGCTAAATGCAGATGTCTTTATTTCTACTTGGGAAAGAGATGGTGTTGGATGTGTTTTTTGGGCAGATGAAGGAGTGACTGAAGAAGGATATGCTGATATTGATTATGTGAACAAAGTTTATAAACCTAAAAAAATTATTGTATCTAAGTACGAAGAGTACGAAGAACTATCAAATCAATTTCCGGGTAATTTTCCAAATTCTAAGTTTGCTAGTCATATCAATATTAAGAATACTCTTTTGATGTTTACTAAATTCAAAGAGACGGTAGATTTGGTAAAAGAGTATGAGAAGGAGAATGACTTTAAGTATGATATGGTCATTCGTGGTAGATTCGATGTTTCTGTTGAATCGATTGGTGAAGATGTAAAACCAAACACCGTTTATTGTAAGCGGCACCCTGATAATCAAATTCCAGATCCTGCATTTTTCTATGCAGATTCTGATACCATTGAAAAACTAACAATCGATAAAAACTTTTATACTGAAGATCTTATCAATACCGCACAAAATTCGGAAGATATTTTTGCAAAACGCGCTCAAAGTAGTGGTGTAAATATTGATGTATGTAATGAAATTACCTACGTATTGAGAGGTAGAACTTACTAATGTCTTTATTTTCAATATTAATTACTCGTAATGATCATTTGATTGCTGAGTCTTGGCTTCAAAAACACTCAGATATTTTCGACAAAATTTCAGTAGTCGATGGATCAGAAGGAGATATTACAGAAAAACTTTGTTCCAACTATGATAATGTAATTTACTCAAAAGATTCTGAAATTGGAATCCCAGTAAATGGTAGAAATGCAAATCAATTATTGAGACAGTTTGCATTCTCCAGATTGCTACCATATCTTTCTACAGATGATTGGGTATGTGTATCACACTTTGATGAATTTTATTATCATGACCCAAGAAAGATTGTAGAGGCAGTAGAACCACATGCAGATTTAGTTATCTTTAATGTGTTGAATTTTATGCCTCATCCATCAGAAAAGGTTGAAGCACTGGAACAATTTTCAAAAGGATCTTATGATCCTACAAAAGTTTTTAAACATTATTGGTATAGATCTGATAATAGTTCTTATGCAGATAAGTCTGGGTCTGAACACAGAATGTTTAAAGTTCTTCCAGAGATACATTGGAATCAAGGAGTACATGATAGAGTAGTACCACTTAATGTGAATTCTCTCTCTGGTATCAGACCTTTGCACAAGCACTATAAAATTTTTAATTTTGATTTGCAAGAATACTTTGGAAATCAAGGAGTGTTTTCATCTTCTTGCTTTGATACTGGATTGTTTATAGACAATGCTCTTCCAGACAATGGAGTTTCTTTGGATAGATCTATCAAAGAAATTGATAACTTATTTTTTGATGAGAATAATGTTTGGAATGCAAATGGATATAATGAATTTTCAAAGTTTGAAACGGGTAATGTAAAGTTTAATACTTTAGATGATCAATTTATTTTTGAGGGTCAATGAAAAGAGCACTTATTACAGGATTAACTGGTCAAGATGGTTCCTATCTAGCAGAACTTCTTCTTGAAAAGGGATATGAAGTTCATGGTATTAAGAGGAGAAGTTCTTCTTTTAATAGTGATAGGGTGAATCACATCTTTAATAACAAGAAAAATTTCCATATGCATTATGGAGATCTAACTGATTCGACTAATCTCATTAGATTGATTCAGATGATTCAACCAGATGAGATTTATAACCTTGGTGCTCAAAGTCATGTGAAAGTTTCTTTTGAGACACCCGAGTACACTGCGAATAGTGATGCGATCGGAACCCTTCGTATTCTTGAGGCAATTCGTATTCTTGGATTGGAAAAGAAAACCAAATTCTATCAGGCATCAACGTCTGAGATGTTTGGTTTGGTCCAAGAAAATCCTCAGAAAGAAACAACTCCGTTCTATCCAAGATCTCCTTATGGAGTTGCAAAACTATATGCACATTGGATTACAAAAAATTATCGTGAGTCATATGGTATTTTTGCCTGCTCTGGTATTCTCTTTAACCATGAATCTCCACGTAGAGGTGAAACTTTTGTAACTAGAAAAATCACTAGAGATCTGGCGAGAGTTAGTCTCGGTATGCTGGAGGTTCTCAATCTAGGTAATTTGGATGCAAAGCGTGATTGGGGACATGCTAGAGACTATGTGAGAGCAATGTGGATGATGTTGCAGCAAGATAGTCCTGACGATTATGTGATCGCAACAGAGCAGCAAATATCTGTTAGAGAGTTTGTTGAAAAGACTGCATCATGCCTTAACATGAATATCAAATGGGAAGGATCTGGTCTCAATGAAGTTGGGATTGATACTGTAACTGGTAAGGTAGTGGTGAGAGTCAGTCCACGTTACTTTAGAGATGCTGAAGTGGAAACTCTACTTGGCGATTCTACGAAAGCAAGAACTAATCTTGGATGGAAACCTGAGGTTAGTATTGATCAATTAGTTTCTGAAATGGTTTCTAAAGATTTGGAAATCGCAAAGAGAGATTTTCATTTAATGTCTGGAGGATTTGGTAAGTATGTCTATGAAGAGTGAAGATAAAATTTATGTTGCAGGTCATACTGGATTGGTAGGATCTGCAATTGTTCGTAATCTTAGATCGTCTGGATATAAAAATCTAGTTTTGAGAACTAGTAAAGAATTAGATTTAACAGATTACAATGCAGTTAAAAAGTTTTTTGATTCGGAATCTCCAGATTACGTAATATTAGCAGCGGCTAAGTGTGGTGGTATTGGTAGTAATTCAAAATATCCTGTTGAATTTTTGCAAACTAATCTACAAATACAAAATAATGTTATAAGTTGCTCTCACTTGAGTAAAGTAAAAAAACTTTTGTTCCTTGGATCTTCTTGCATATATCCAAAATTAGCAAAGCAACCTATCACAGAGGACTCACTACTAACTGGAGAACTTGAACCAACAAATGAAGCATATTCTATTGCGAAGATTGCTGGAATAAAACTATGTCAGGCATATCGTAAACAATATGGCGACAACTTCATTACTATACAGCCGTGCAATGTATATGGTCCTTTAGATAAATTTGACCAAAATAGTGGTCATGTGATAGGATCACTGTTGTATAAGTTTCATTATGCTAAGAAAACAGATCAAAAATCTGTAGTCTGTTGGGGTTCTGGTAAAGCACGTAGAGAATTTATCTATGTTGATGATCTTGCGGAGGCAACATTATTCCTAATGAACAACTACAATGATTCTGAAATAATCAATGTCGGATCTGGGATTGATTATACTATCAAAGATCTTGCACAAATTATTTCTGATGTTGTTGAGTTTGATGGTGAAATTGAATGGGATACAACCAAACCAGATGGTATGTTAAGAAAACTATTGGACGTTACAAAACTATCTGATCTTGGATGGAAAACTACAACTTCATTGGAAGATGGATTAAAACTCACTTATAATTATTACAAATTGGAGGATCGCTAATGTACTGGCCATTGATGGAAGATACGATTACTTTTAGTGATCGTTTGAAAATGGCGAAATTTCTACTCACTAGTAGTAGACTTACTAATGGACCAAAAGTTCGTAAGTTTGAAAAGGAATGGTCTAAATGGTTAGGTGTAAAACATTCTCTTTATGTTTCTAGTGGATCTACCGCTAATTCTCTATTGATTTCTGCAGTAAAGGAATATTATGGTTTGCGGGATGGAGATAAAGTTCTTGTCCCTGCTACAACTTGGATGACTAATGTTGCTCCAGTAATTCAAGCAGGTTTGCAACCTATCTTTTGTGATATTAATCTGAGTAACTTTTCTTTTGATGTAAATGATCTAAAGTATATTGCTTCTGTTCATCCTGATATCAAGGCAGTATTCATTACTCATTTGATTGGACTTTCTTCAGATGTTGAGAAGGTTCGTGAGATCTTTCCAGAAGCTTTGATTCTTGAAGATGTTTGTGAATCTCATGGAGTTGAAGGACCTGATGGTAAAAAACGTGGATCTAATTCTATTGGATCGACGTTTAGTTTTTACTTTGGGCATCATATTACTACTATTGAAGGTGGTATGGTTTGCACTAACAATTCAGAACTCTATGATTTGATGAGAGTTAAGAGATCTCATGGAATGGCGAGAGAGTCTGAACTTTATTTTCCTCAGTACACATCCCAGAATCCTGATATTGATCCATCATTCCTATTTGTAACTGATGGATATAACTTCCGAAATCATGAAGTGTGTGCTGTTCTTGGATTGTCGCAACTCAAGAAGTTAGATAGAAACATTCGGATTCGTAGGGAGAACTATCAAAAGTTTCATACTGATATAGTTCATGTTCCTGGATATAAAATACCACAGTATCAAAAAGGCAATAGTAGTTTTTCTTTTCCGATTATTTCAGAAACTGAAAATATTGATCAAGTGAAGAAAGCACTGAAAGATAATCAGATCGAATATCGTCCTATTATCAGTGGTAACCTTTTAAGACATCCTGCATTTAGAAAGTATAAACTCTGCACCAAAAAAGAATCTCCAAATGTGGAGACTCTTCATAAGAACGGGGTATATGTTGGTAATAGTCAATTCGTAAATTCAAAGAAAGTTGATACTTTGATTAAAATTTTAGAAGAGGTTAATAGTAATGTTTGATGTAAAAACTTTTGGAACTTTGTCTTCTTCTGATCAATATGAGAAGACCGTTAGTATTTCTTACGACACTCTAGAGTATGATCCGTCTGCAGAAGTAAAGGTTTTGGTTCAAATCGAACCACCAGCAATCTTAAAAACAACTCAAGCAATTCTTGATAACGCAGAAAAGTTTGACTTGATTCTTACTTGGAATACTGATCTACTTCATCTTCCTAATGCTCAGAAGTTTATCTTTGGGTGTTGTTGGATTGATTGGGATACTTTCAATCCAGATAAGAAGAGACAGGTTTCGTTCATCACCAGTAATAAAGGATGGGCTCCTGGTCATCAAATGAGACTCTCTATTTGGGAAGGACTTGAAGATGCTGATGATTTGAATGGATTCGAAATCGTTAAGCACATGAGTCCTCCTAGAGCACCATCTAAAAACTTCTTATTTGAAAACGCTAAGTATTCTATTACTCTAGAAAATCAAAAACTTGAGAATTGGATTACTGAAAAGGTAATCGACTGTTTTGCATCAAAAACAATTCCGATCTATTGGGGATGTCCAAACATTGGCGAATACTTTAATACCAATGGAATCATTACATTTGATACTTTGGAGGAATTGAAAGATATTCTTGACAACCTTGAAGAATCGTATTATGATGAGCATATAGATATTATTGAAGAAAATTTCAACAAGTCCAAGAAATATTGGGACTTTCATTTAAGAGTTAAAACAACCATTCAAGATTTTATAAGTGGAGGCATTGATGACTGAGCGACAGAAGACAGCACTTGTTTGTGGTGCTGGTGGATTTATCGGAAGCCATATGGTCCGTCGTCTGAAACAAGAAGGATATTGGGTTCGCGGTGTAGACATTAAAAGACCAGAATATTCTGTAACCGAAGCAGATGAATTTATTCTTGGAGATCTTACTGATATCAAACTTGTTGAGAGAGTCATTAAGTTCTCTGGATATCAGGGTAATTTTTACTACGAAACTCCAGAACAATTTAAAGAACCATTTGATGAAATCTATCAGTATGCTGCTGATATGGGTGGCGCTGGATATATTTTCAGTGGAGAGAATGACTCAGAAGTCATGTTTAACTCTGCTACGATTAATCTGAACGTTCTGAAATGTCAGAATGAACTGAACAAGAAAAAGGATCTGAACAAGACAAAGATCTTCTATAGCAGCAGTGCTTGCATGTATCCTGAATATGCTCAGATGGACGTAGACAATCCTGGTCTGAAAGAGTCTGATGCATATCCCGCTGATCCTGATTCTGAGTATGGATGGGAAAAACTGTTCTCTGAGCGTTTGTATCTAACCTTCAATCGCAATCATGGTATCCCTGTTCGTATTGGACGTTTCCATAACATTTATGGACCAGAAGGAACTTGGGAAGGTGGAAAGGAAAAAGCACCAGCAGCTATGTGTCGCAAGGTTGCATATGCTGAAGATGGTGGATCGATTGAAGTTTGGGGTGATGGTGAACAGACTCGTTCATTCCTCTTCATTGATGAGTGTATAGAAGCAACTCGTCGTCTGATGAATTCTGAATTCCTTGGACCTGTGAACATTGGTTCTGAGGAGATGGTCACCATTAATCGCCTGGTCGAAACCGTTGCTAAGGTTGCTGGTAAAACCATTAACATCGATCATATTGATGGACCTCTGGGTGTTCGTGGTCGCAACTCTAACAACGATTTGATTCGTGAAAAACTTGAGTGGGACTATGGTATGACTCTTGAAGAAGGTATTTCTAAAACCTATAACTGGATTTCTGAACAGATTGCGAGCAAAAAATGAAAATTACTATTCTAGGTTCTAGTGGTCAGATTGGTGCATATCTGACCGAATACCTTCGTGGGAAAGGTCATGAAGTAACTGAATTTGATATCGTAAATGGTGAGGATCAAGACCTTACTGTGATTCCAAATCGAAAGTTGGATCATGATATTCGTCTATCAGATTTTGTATTCTTCCTTGCATTTGATGTGGGTGGTTCACGTTATCTGAAGAAGTATCAGCATACTTTCCAATTTATTGATAACAATACTCGTTTGATGGCGAACGCTTTTGGTCTAATTGAGAAGTATAATAAGAGATTTGTATTCGCATCTTCGCAGATGAGTAACATGAGTTACTCTCCTTATGGCGTGATGAAAAGAGTTGGAGAACTTTATACCACTGCACTGAAAGGACTGACTGTTAAGTTCTGGAATGTTTACGGTATTGAACATGACCATGAGAAGTCTCATGTAATCACTGACTTTATTCGTAGGGGATTTGAGGAAGGTGAGTTTGAAATGTTGACTGATGGTACTGAGCAACGTCAATTCCTTTATGCAGAGGATTGTTGTGAAGCACTAGAGACAGTTATGGAAAACTTCACAGACTTTAAACCAGAAGATCCACTTCATATTACATCGTTTAGACAAACCACTATTAGAGAGGTTGCTGATATCATTCAGGGTCAGTTTAATATGATCGATAGACCTGTAAGAATTTCTCCTGGTCTTGCTAAAGATAGCGTACAGATGGATAAGAGAAATGAGGCAGATATGTATATTACCGGATGGTGGATGCCCAAAACTTCTATAGATACTGGGATTGCTAAAGTTTTTGCTGAAATGAAAAAGGAGTATGAAGAATGACTATTGGATATAATGGACTTGGGAATAACGGAAGACTTGGAAATCAGATGTTCCAATATGCAGCACTAAGAGGAATTGCTGCTCATCGTGGATTTAACTTTGTTTTCCCACCACCATACGACAGTGTAGATAATTATGGTATTCATGATTGTTTTAAACTGACTAATGTGACTGAAGGTAATATTAACTTTCATCCATCTCAACAATATGTTCAAGAAGGGCAGTTCCATTTTAATGAGGAACTGTTTAATAATTGCCCAGACAATATAAACCTTTATGGGTTCTATCAGACCATGAAGTACTTTGCTCATATTGAAGAGCAGATTCGTCAAGACTTCTCATTCAAGGATGATATTATTAATCCTTGTTTAGAAATGATGGAAAGTTTTGATACTCGTCCTATCATGCTTCATGTTCGTCGCGGTGATCCTAATCTTGCAGACAAGCGTGGGTTTAAGTGGGCATATGTAAATCTACAGGATCAGCATCCTGTTCAAACCTTGGAGTATTATGAAGAGGCTCTGTCTCACTTCTCAGAAGATACTCCTGTAATCGTTTTTTCTGATTCTATTGAGTGGTGTAAAGAGCAAGAATTCTTTGCTCCAGATCGATTCTTCCTTTCAGAGTCTACTGATAAGCATGAGGATGGAGCACTTGTTCCTTTTGTTGATCTGTGCTTAATGTCTTTGTGTGATGGTGGTATCACCGCAAATAGTTCTCTTTCTTGGTGGGGAGCATTCTTACAGCAGAATCGCACTCGTAAACTGGTTTCTCCAGTTAAATGGTTTGGTCCAGCATATGCTCAACACGACACTAAAGATTTAATTCCCGAAGATCGTAATTGGATTAGACTATGAAAGTATTAATCGTTGGATATGGTTTTGTTGGGTCCGCAGTCGGATCCATCTTCGAAGACCATGAAAAAATAATCATTGATCCTAAGATTAATGATGATAAAATTTCAAATCATAAATTGCAATTCTTTGATGCTGTTTTTGTTTCTGTAGATACTCCAAAAGCAGAAGGATTTAAACTTCTTGATTCTGTTCTTTCTGAACTGAATGAAACAATGATTCCTGGAACTCCAGTTTGTTGTAAATCAACTGCTACTCCAGAATTTTATTCTGATGCCGTAGAAAGATATAGTAATCTAAGAATTCTTCACAGTCCAGAATATCTGAATAAGTCAAATCCAATTAAGATGTTCCAAGAACAAAAGTTCTTTATTATCGGTGGGGAGACTGATGCTGCTAGAAAGGTAGCAAATATTTTCGAATCCAGACTTAATCACGTTCGCAACATCCGTATCACTGATATTAAAACTGCTGCATTAGTAAAGTATAGTGAGAATGCTTTTCTTGCTCTAAGAGTTACTTTCTTTAATGAAATGTATTTGGCGCATAAGAATCAGGGTTGCGAATCATCTTATGAAGACTTTGCTGAGATGCTTGGTTTAGATGAAAGAATCGGACACTCTCATTCTCAAGTTCCTGGAAGTGATGGTAAGTATGGATGGGAAAGTCATTGTTTAACAAAAGATAACTATGAACTTGAAAAGTTCAGTGGAAGTCCTCTTATTAAATTTGTGAGAGAACTTAATGAAATTCATAGGAACAGAGAAGAATGAAGATTGCTGTAGTCACCGCTTCTGTTGGTGCTAATGAACTTAGAGAACCACCAACACTATTCAAAGATGTTGACTTTCATGCCTTTGTTGACGAACAAAAAGTAAATGTTGAGGGAGTTTGGAAGAGACAAAAATTTATTGACTTCTCTTCAGACCCTGTTTATAAAAACAGAAGGAACGCTAAGATTTACAAAGTTCTCCCTCACCTTTTTGTTCCTGGATATGATTATTATATTTGGATCGATTCTACTCATTACGTTGGAGTAGATCCTCATCAGATTATTGATGAGTTTTTACAAGATAGTGATATTGGGTTGTTCCAGCATCCAGAGAGAAACTGTGTATATCAAGAAGCAGAACTTATTAAACAAGTTAATTTTGATTATCATGAACTAGTTGATGCTCAAATGGAATTCTATCAAAGTATTGGATATCCTAGAGACAACGGTTTGTTTGAACTCCCATGTAGAATTCAAAGGAACACTTCAAAAATTAACGAAGCTATGCTATCATGGTGGGAGATGATCTGCATGTATTCATCAAGAGATCAATTGAGTCTTCCTTATGTTCTAGCAAAGCATAACATTAAACCATCCATTATTCCTGGATTTGCTAATCGTATCGCAGGCAATCAATATCTTCCCCAGTACGTAGGGTCAAATCATTCTAGAACAAATAATGTGTAGTTTTCTTTTTTCCAGTAAAGAACCAACTTCAGAGTGTAATTATCTCATGCAAAAGCGTGGACCAGATGAAAACACTGTAACTGAAGTTGGTGATTTTTATTTTCTACATAATCTTCTGAGTATCACTGGAGACTTTACTCCACAACCTTTCATAGATCATGATAATGAAGTGGTTGTGGTCTATAACGGGGAGATTTATAACGCTGATGGTTATGATAGTGATGGATATTCCATCATTCCAAGATATCTTGAACATGGTTTTTTAATGCCTAATGTTCTTGATGGTGAGTTTGCTATTTGTCTTGTTGACTATAAGAATCAAAAGATTATTCTGTCTTCAGATGTATTTGCAACCAAACCAATCTGGTGGTGTGTCGAGGATGGTGAGATTGGAGTTGCTTCTTATGAGTCTGCGCTTCTTGAGTTAGGTTTTAATAACCCACAAAAAGTTCCTGCTAATACAAGACTACTTCTTGATCTGAATACACTAGAAGTTATTGATACTGGATCTTTGTTTGAGTTTGAACTAGATCAGATTAAGGATTCTTTTGTTGACTGGAACTATGCTTTTGAGCAATCGATTAAAAAGAGAACTCAAAACTGTAGGGAAAAGATCTTTATCGGACTCTCTAGTGGATACGACAGTGGATCAATTGCATGTGAATTGAGAAGGCAAAACGTTCCACATACAGCATACTCATTGACTGGAACTGAGAACATGAGTGTGATGGAAATGCGTAAGAGACTTTTTGCTGAAGGATCAACTCATAAGATATTCACTCTTCCAGAGCACACACGATCACCGCTCGTCAATTACATTCGTAATAACGTAGAACCATTTTCAAATACTATACATTCTTCATCGAGTGATTATAATGAGTATGGAATGAATATCGTTGATGACCATGGCGCAGGATCTCTCACTTTTATATGCGACAAAGCAATCCGAGATGGGAATAAAGTTTACCTTTCTGGTTCTGGTGCTGATGAAATCTTTTCTGACTATGGATTTGCTGGAGTAAAGAAATATCAGCACAGTAATTTTGGTGGATTATTTCCCAAAAATCTAAGTGATGTCTTTCCGTGGGCATCATTCTATGGAAGTTCTCAAGAAACTTACATTGCTAAAGAGGAGCATGTTGCTGGATCATTTGGTATAGAAACACGTTATCCATATCTGGATAAATACGTCGTGCAGGAATTTTTGAGTATTACATCGGACCTCAAGAATTCCAAATATAAATCAGTTCTTTATAATTATCTGAATCAAAATAATTACCCCTTCTGCGAAAACGAAAAAATTGGTTTCTGATATGACTTTAACAATTGGAAAAGGCATTCGTGCTGGTAAGTATGGTGGATGGAATTTTTCTACAGAAGAAAATTTTCAATTCAGCAATCTTGGAACAAACATCTACGAACTTGCAAGGGTTGTAGACAAGTGTGGAGAGAACAACGTCTTTGTAGATCTGGGCGTTGACTATGGAGTTTCTTCTCTCACAATGTCTTACGATGCAGTTGAGAGAAACAATAAAGTCTATGGTGTTGATGTGCAATACCGTCGCATGGGATTTGATCTTTGGGATTATCCAAATTATAATGTGATTCAAGGAGATAGTTCTAGTGTTGGTAAGTACTGGGATACCGAAGAATATGGAACGGTAAAACTTCTATTTGTAGATTCGATTCATGTTGCATGTCAGGTTTTAACTGAACTTTATCATTGGTATCCTCATGTTGAAGAGGGTGGATACATTGTTTTCCATGATACAAATTGGCCAGAGGGAATGCATGATCTAACATGGCATCCAGAAGTTAAAGAAAAGGGAATCAAATGGGATAGACCAGAAGTTGCTGTCGGTAGATTTTTTGGAATTCAAAATCTATTTGATGAGCATGGTACTACTGGATTTACTTATGAAGATGAAAATATCTTTGTTCGCCATCGTCCAGAGTCTTGGGGTCTAACCACCGTTCATGTTAAAAAGAAAGTAGACTTCGCTCAAAACGTTGAAGATTGGGATAAAGTCTTTGAGGATAGGAATACTGTTGTTGGATATTTTAAAAAAGAAGAAGGTGCATTTCTTCTTGAAGATATCCGTGAGGAGATTGAATAATGGACAAACATTTTCATATTTGTTGTGACGGAAGTTTTGGAAACCGTTACAGTGGATTGATTGGTGGTCTTACACTTGCTCGTTTATGTAATCTTCCAGCAAGAATCAGTTGGCCAAGCACAAATATGTGTAGGGCACTTTTTGAAGACATCTTCGAACCACTATATATCAATGTTCTTGATTGGAGACTAAAAGAGTTTTATCCTTTAGCGGATCAGTATGATTTCATTTCCGTAAATGATCAACACATGCGTTTTTTTGGAAAGAGTGCAATTGATCCAGGTAATATGAATGTTGATATCTTCAAAGAAGTCGTTGCTAACAGTCAATTAAATATTTTTTACTACACACCATTAATGTATGATTGGATTCCAAAAGAGGAAATCGATCTTACAATTAAAAATCTTAAATTTAATAAAAATATTATTGGTGAAGTAAATCGATTTAAGAATGAGAATCAATTAGATCAATATTATGGTATTCACCTCCGCATGACGGATTTTGTAAATATTGAATCATTTGATGTTGATCACTGGATTCGTGTTGTTAGTAAGGCAAATGATCAAAAGTTTTTTGTCTGTTCGGATGATCCTGAAACCGAGGCAAGGTTCAATGAACTTCCAAATGCATTCTCATATCCAAAGAATCATAAGACTGAGAAATTTATTCCAGAAGGAGACTGGCATCATCCATATGTTGATGAAGATGGAAGAAACTCAGTATTTAATGTTGAACGTGGAACGGAGCATGTGAAGGAAGCAGTGATTGACTTTCTTCTTCTTGCGTTATCAAATCCATTTGATACTGGAAAACAAAGCACCTTCCTTAAAATGGCGAAAAGAATTGGCGAACCTTTGAAATCATGAAAAAAATTTCTATTGCAATCCCTGTTTATGAAATGAAAGGACATGGGACCCAGTATTTGAAAGAACTGTTTTTGAGTATCCAGAATCAGACATACAAAAATATTGAAGTTCTTGTGTCTGATCATTCAAAGAATAATGATATTCTTGAACTTTGCTCTTCATATTCTAACGATCTACCTATAGCATACGTTAGAAACTTTTATGATCACGGTAATGGTCCAGCAAACACAAATGTCGCGATTCGACATTGCACTGGAGATATTATCAAAGTAATGTTCTCTGATGATTTATTCACAGATGATTCTGCACTAGAAAAAATTCATCAAAGATTTGTTGATACCGATGCTTCTTGGGTAGTAACAGGATTTTCTCATACTAGAGATGGTAAGAATTTCTATAGACCAATGGTTCCTCGTTGGTCTGAGCACCTCCTAGAAGGGCAAAACTTTATGGGAGGTCCTTCAATTGTTTCTATGAAAAAGGAATGTATTGAGTATTTTGATCCGATTTGCAGAATGCTAATGGATACTGAATTTTATCATAGGATGCGCTATAATCATGGTATGCCTTCTATTATAAATGATGTACTAGTCTGTAGTAGAGAAGGTGACTACAGAGTTTCAGCAAATCTAGACATGGATGTTATCTGTGAACATCCTGATGGATCATGGGAAGCAAATAGTAAAGAGTTGGAATACGTAACCACGAAACATAAAAACACCAGAGAATATGCTAATTGATTTAACTAATGCTACGTTTATCATGCCTCTCAGAATTGAGAGTCAGGATCGTTTGCGAAACATTATATTAAGTCTTTCATACCTCTTGAATAATTTCAAAACTAATGTTATTATACAAGAGGTAGATAGTGAATCCAAATTTCAAAAGCACGCTGCTCCAGAATTGGAAAAACTTGTTGATGATTTGTCTTCTATAACCTTAATTTACGAAGAGAATGGAGATCCAACATTTCATAGAACAAGGATTCTAAATGATATGCTGATGGAATCTACTACCGATGTGGTAGTTAATTATGATACTGATGTAATCTTCCCAGTAAGTAGTTACATCTCTGCATATAAAATGGTTCTCGAAGATGGTTATGATTTAGTTTATCCATATGGTCAGGGAACGTATCAGCGTAAAGTAACGGTAGATCAAAATCTAATCAACAAATTTGTTTCTGAGAAATTCTCTGAGAAAACTTTTGAGAGCAATCCATCTAATGAAGTATCAACTTCTGATTATGGTTGGGCACAATTTTTCAATCGCCAATCTTATATAAATGGTGGTATGGAAAATGAAAACTTTGTATCTTATGGGTACGAGGATAATGAACGACCAGTTCGATTTGAAAAACTTGGATATAAAGTTGGACGAGTTGATGGGTTAATCTATCATATGGAACATGCTAGAACTATGAATTCTTGGTTTACTAATCCACATATAAACAACAACAAAAATTTGTATGAAACTCTAAAAGAAATGAATTCTGAATATCTGAAAGAATACTATCAAAACGTTGAATATATGAGGAAGAGAAATGGATAAAAACAAAGCCTTATATAAACTCAAAGGACTTCCTAGTATTTACTGGTTGAATCTTGATGCAGATAAGCATCGTCGCCAATATATGGAAAGTCAATTTTCATATTGGGAAATAGAAAACCATACTCGAATTGAAGGATTTGATGGTAGGGTAGATGATGTCTGTGAGCATCTGAGTGGTAGAGCTCCAGATAACATGTCTCAAAATGAAATTGGATGTTGCATGTCGCATCTAAAAGCAATCAAACATTTCTATGAAAATACAACTGATGATTATGCTTTGATTTTTGAAGATGATATTGTTTTAGATCTAGCTAAGTTTTGGAGTTTTACTTGGAAAGACTTTGTATCCAAACTTCCTCACGACTGGGACTGCGTACAACTAACAACAATTTGTACTGGCGACATTCATATCAGTCTTCATCATTATTTCATCAATGATTTTTCTGCTGCCGCATACCTGATTACAAGGCATCATGCTGCTAAGATTATGAAAAACCATGTTCGTGGTGATAAGTTTAAACTTGATAATGGGGTAAAACCGAGAGCAGTTTCTGAAGATACTATTTTTGGATCTGGTAAAACGTATTCAATTCCTTTGTTCTTGTATCGTCTTGATCTGGGATCAGCAATTCATCCAGAACATATTGATATCTATCACAAAGGTAGTTTTAAAGCCTTGTATGAGTTCTGGGAAAAGCAAGGATATCAAATGACTATCGATCAATTTATGAACTATGATCCATATTTAAACCGTATTAGCAATCCTACACCACCACAACAGTAGTAATTTATACTTAGGTAGGTGTGGAAACCGTAACAAGAGGGGCTTGACCCCTCTTTATTTTTACTATATAATGTAACAGTTCTTAATAAAACGCAAATGACTGTAACAACTAACGAGTATGGGCAGCAGAACATGTTTGCTGTTGAACCTGCAATGTATATGACTGATGAAGATCGTCTTAAGTACGGTATGGAGTCTCATAATGAGCGTGCAGAGAAACTGAATGGTCGTGTAGCCATGCTTGGTTTTGCTGCTGCAGTCATTTCGTATGCAACCACTGGTAGTCTGTTCTTCTTCGGTGCCTTCGGCATTTGACAATGGTACAGATTTGCTTTACAATCACTAGTATCGCCTTCTTCGTTTTGTTGGCGTATTCAGTAGAACAATTATCAGAGACTTATTAAAAATGGCTTACAATGTTACTCTCCGCTCTCCCGACGGCACCGAGAATACCATTACCTGTGAAGATGATCAATACATTCTTGACGCTGCTGAAGAGCAGGGTATTGACCTTAACTACTCCTGCCGTGCTGGTGCCTGCTCTTCCTGTGCAGGAAAGATTGTGAGTGGTACTGTCGATCAATCCGATCAATCCTTCCTGGATGACGATCAAATGGAAGCAGGATTTGTATTGACTTGTGTTGCGTATCCAACTTCCGATCTTGTTATTGAAACTGAGAAGGAAGACGCACTGTACTGATGCCGAATCCAAATCAACTTTACGAGGACATGGAAAAACTCAATGCTCTTTATGAAGAGTTGTGTTGGGATCACAGTGATGAACTAGTTTTCACTCACGACGGTGAAGAAGTTATTATTTACAACAAAACAAAGCAACCTAAAAATGGAACACTCCCTGATTGAACTCCTTACTTATTATGTGATTGCTGGGGCATTGATTATTGGAGCACCAGCAGTATTCTTTATCGTTGCCTTTATGCCTGCACTGATGAATACCAAAGGTGCAGTGGTTGGTTACAAAACTCACCGTGATTATGGTGAAACCTCTATCTACTCTAACGTAAAATAGGAGAAAACAAATGAACGAACGCGCAGAACGTATTAACGGTTGGGCAGCAATGATTGGTGTCATTGCTGCAATGGGATCCTATGCCGTCACGGGGCAACTAATTCCTGGAGTATGGTGATGTTATTATTAGCAACTTGTCTGTTAGGTGCTTTTATTTTTGGTGCAGTATTTAACGACACAGATGTTGATGATGACGACGATAGTACAAGTGGTGGGATGATGATCCCCGCTTATAACCCTATTTAATTAAAGAAAAAAATGCTTACAGAACAACAACAAATTCCTCAAGTAGAATTTGTATTTCGAGAAAACAGTGAGTTTGTAACTCGTACTAGTGCAGATCTTTTCAGTGATAAGCGAGTTGTGATTTTCTCACTTCCTGGCGCTTTTACTCCAACTTGCTCTGCATACCAACTACCTGGTTTTGAAGCATTCTATAATATGTTTACTGAACAGGGTATTGACGAGATCTACTGCATCTCTGTTAATGATGGTTTTGTGATGAATGCCTGGGGTAAAGATCAGGGTATTGAGAAAGTAAAACTTATTCCCGATGGAAATGGATACTTTACCAATGGAATGGGTTTCCTGGTTAGTAAGTCTAATCTTGGCTTCGGTGAGCGTAGTTGGCGTTATGCTGCTATCATTAATGATGGAGTCATTGAGAAACTATTCGTGGAAGAAGGATTCCGTGATAACGCAGACACTGACCCCTACGAAGCATCAACCCCCGAAGCAGTCCTAGAGTACGTTAAGTCAACTGTTAAGGAACCAACACCTGTTTGATTTAAAACTTAATAACACTTTGACTCTGTTCTATATAAAGGACAGAGTTTTTTTATTATATGCCTAGAGGACAACTGAATAAGGATGAACTTAAGTGTTATGTTCTTAAGTTAAAGTATCAGGTAGATAGTGATGAAGGATATCCTGGAGAAAAAGCAATTGCTCAAAAGTATTTGAATAGAGTTCTAGACAAGATTGAAGAATACCGTCATTAATAAATATCTAAAAAGACTCAAATGGCTTGTAGGTCCGCCATACTTATAGATAATTTTTTAGCGGAAGATAAATTTAATTCAATATCAGCAAAGGTTGCAGCATCATCACACTATACAAATGGTGAGTTTGCTGATTTGAGAGATGATTTGTGGGAAGAAGTGACTAATCTTGTATTTGAAAGAATGCAAGAGGTTGGATTATATCTGCATCATTTTGCAGAATCAAGAAAGTTGGCTAGTTTTTCTTATAATCAGTATCGTCCATCAAATTATGGACATGGAAATATGCACGGTCCACATAGAGATAATGGATCGTATGTATTCTATATTCATCCGCACTGGGATGAAAACTGGGAGGGTAAATTAAAAATTACAAATGCAGTTGAAGAAGAATATAGAACTGCTATTTTTGCTAAACCAAATAGATTTATCTGGATGAATCCTTGCACACTTCATGATATTTCTACAACAACTGAAAACACTGAACATGCGAGAGTCACTAATCTTGGATTTTTGGGTGGAGAGTTTTATGTGGATCCTATTGGTGTAGATTACATAAATATCTTTACGACCGATTAGTTTGCTAAGTAGTGAAAAGAAATAGATTTAGTAAAGCACTTAAGCATTTAAAGTCCACCGAGTTGGATGAGAAAATTCAACGTCTAAATGAAGCGCCTACAAATAGTATTGGTGGTGTTTATGCATTAAATCAACCAGGATTTCGTGTAGGTATACCAGATCCTGCTAAAGTTTATTATCCGGATATTGATGGAAATTGGCCAGACGGAATTCCTGGAGTAGAAGGAGAGTTATCATATACACGTCCAGCTGGATATTGGAGTGGTGGATCTGATTGGGAAAGACAAATTGCAACAGATTTTAGTCAGAACTATTTGTTAGATGATCCAACTGGAAAAAGTACTGCTGGATTAATTGCAGAAGATGGGACTGTATTAGCACAACTTCCTCCCGATAGTGCAAGTTTTATTCTTGGACCTATTGTTGATGGATTTGTTTTAAATCATACTTCTGATGCGTATACTAATATTGGGTATATTCAAAAAGATACTCGTCAATTTGTTCTTCTAGGTAGAATTTCTGGTCAGTGGAAAAGTGGATTATATAGTAGTGCTAGTACTCCTGTTTGGGATGGAACGTCTACTGGATTTACATCTTACAATGAAAACTTTACCTTAGCCATGGCGCAATGGGTAAGAGATGAGATCTTAGCAGACAGATATACGACTAACGTTCCTTACTTTTATAGTGGTGGTGTACCTCAAGTTCCTCAAGATGATGCAGATTGTCCAAATTGTCCCCCAGGAATGTATGGTGGAAGTGGTGTAGGTGGAACTCCTTTTGGACAGGGTGGAGATCCTGATATTGGAACTAGACAAGGTGATCCTGAAGCAGGTGGACCAGAAGATGCTGGATTCCCATGGGATTTATGGGATAAATTGAAAGATTTGGGAAAAGATCTTCTTGATGATATAAAAGATATTATAGATGATGCTAAAGATACTTTTGATGATATTTTTGATTGGACTGATGATAAAGATATTGCTAGTGATGCAGCAGACCATTCATTAGGAGAAGGATTAGGAAATAAACCAGAACTTACAAATGATCAATTAGAAAATATTGTAGATAATAGCAAAGAATATTATGGACCAGCAGGAGGACCTGAGGGTCAAAATATGGATCCTGCAGGGTATGGTCCTAATGTAGCTCCAGGAAATGAAAAACCTGGATATCAGGGACCTCCTTTACCTGGAACTCAAACAGCACCATCACCAAAACAAGAACCACCTAATCTTGGAACTAACTTTGCTGGTGGTCCTATTCCCAAACCTAACGTCGATAGTCCATCTACCACTGGTATACCGGCACTTGATTATTCTACAGATATTGCTAGATCAATTCTCGGTAATAAACCACTTAATATTCCCCAAAGTCAAATACCTAAGAATGATATCAAAAAACTTGTTAATGGAATAGATCCAAAGTCTATCGGAAATCAAATTCCTGTTACTAATAAACCAATACCTTATTCTGACGATAATTTTTATGAGGATGAAAATGGAAAAGTTCATCCTCATACACCAGAAACTTTAAAGAAATATCCAAATAATACTGGAATAGTTGGAAATCCAACAGGTTTCGCTGCTCTAGACAATCCTCTTGCTTCAGCTGGTCAAGCGCAAGCACAAATTGTTGTTCCTGATGATGGATCTGAACCTTATTTGCTATACACAGACCATGCGTATCATAATTTAAAATCAACTGATCCTGGTGAAGTTCCCGACCCGATTAAAACTGCTCTTTCTGCTATTATTCATGGTGCATCTGGTAAAAATGATCCTAATGCTCCTAATACTGGAGCAATGTCTGGATATCCATCAAATATAAAGGGTGATGTTAGAAAGCAAATAAAAGTTCCTCTTAAAGACTTAACTCCAGAACAACAAAGGCAGATTGATTTTGAATTGAATTATCAAAATTTAACAAGGAAGGGGAAAATAAAAGTAGAGACTTATAACCATAAAATTAAAACTGTAAAATTATTCATTAGGGAACAAGAAGAAGTACAATCATCAGATACGGTTGTTCCTCCAATAGACACAAAAACTCCAGAGTATAAACAACCTGGAATGACCACTGGTGAGCAACCAATTGATTATTCTTCTGGAAGACTTGGATATTTGCAAAAACAAAAAAGTAATGGATTTATTTCTGGATATATTAGAGGATCTAGTCCAGAAAGCCTTGAAAAAATGTTTAAAGGAACAACGGTTAATCACAATACTGTTAGTTCTTTATCTGCAGACACGGAAAAATATTGGAATCTTGCTGGAGAATATCAACAAAAGGCAATGAATGAGTGGGACATTATAAGTCCACAAATACAAGTTCTTCTTTCTCAAATTCAATCTATTCTTGACTCAGGTCAACGTATATATGGAATGCTTCCCCAATTTGCACAAATAGATACTCTTTATGTACGTTATGATATGTATTGGGCTTCTCAAGAACAGGCTATAAATGCATGGTCTTTATCAATTGATAGACTTGGAAATTATATTAGAAATGGTAAATTGATGCCTAGAGATCCCTTTTATATTAATGATCCTACTGTTGCTGCTGAACTTAGAAAAAAAGAAAGGGATAGAGAAATAGAGCGTCAAATAAGAGAACTTGAGGCTGAAAATGAAGTTCTTAAAACTCAACAGCAATGGAGAGGTGTGAAAATGATGGTAATGATTGGATTTGGTGTAGCAACAGCAATCTCTTTAATAAATGTTTTAACTGGACCAGCAGATGAAGTTGCTGTGATTGGAGCAAAAACTGCCGTTCAGCAAGCATTAGATGATATAGCAATGTCTGCTGCACAGAAACAAGCACATAAAACAGCTTGGAAACAATGGTATGGGAGAATTCAAAGTAAAGGTGGAAGAAGTGGTAGGGGTGATTTTTGGGAAGGTCCTCCACCAGAAGTTCCTCATCCAACAAATGTATTTAATTCTTATAATCCAACGGGGAAAGTTCTTACAGAATCCCGTAAGAGAATTCTCCGTGAGCTCAAGCAACCATATAAACTTCCAGAACAAGGAAAACAAAAGTATAAGATGAACTTTAAGGGTAAGTTCAGACCACAAAATACTCCTGATGCAACCGCATCGAAACGAACTGAAGAATCAGTTAAAGCACAAAATGCTGCTGGTCAAACTTGGAGATCTAGTGATAGGTATTGGAAAGGATATGAAACTGTCGAGAGAATGAATATTCTTTATGATAATATTGGTCATGGATCTCAGTATTGGGATAGAATTGTTAATGAGAATCAGAATAAAAAAGGTTGGAGAGATCGTGAAGTTCAGGAGCAGTTGAATATGATTGCTCATGAGAAAGCGATGATTAGAGAGAATCCATTGTATGAAAGCCCATTCCAAAAGCAATTGGAAGAGCAAGAAACAATGAGATACGATAATGATCCTTTATTTAAGAGAGTTTCTAAAAAACTAAAAAAAGAAATTGATTATAATAAGAAACCATCTAAGATGGGATATCCAGATAACCCTCCACCAATGCAAAAAGGTGGATGGCATCCAGAATACGGAAATAAAGATGCATACTATAATAAATTAGATCCTCATAGTGCTGAGGCAATGCCTTCCACTGGAAATGAAAAGATTGATGCTGCTGTTGAGAAGGCAAAGAAACAACCTAAGAAAGGTGCCCCAGCAAAGGCAAATCCACCCAAAGGGTCTTGACGCCACAGCAAAACCGTACTATACTAAATAAGTCAACAGGTTAAGGAATGTAACGTTCCTTAAACAGTTGTAACACTTGCTGAAACGGGTCTAATCACCTTACCGAGGCTAAGCAAGTAAAAGATGCCTCTCATATCTTCGCCTGAGGGTGGCGAAGAAATAAGTACCTCCACCATTTCCCTGATGGACTTACTTACTTTTTTAACTAACAATGGCTCAATCTACTCTTTCGCGTCAACAGACGCAATCCACCTGGGAACAATTTTGTAACTGGGTTACTTCAACCGACAACCGTCTTTATGTTGGTTGGTTCGGCGTTCTGATGATTCCTTGCTTGCTTGCTGCTACTACGTGTTTCATCATCGCCTTCATTGGTGCTCCCCCTGTGGACATCGATGGTATCCGTGAACCCGTTGCTGGTTCACTCATGTACGGAAACAACATCATCTCTGGTGCTGTTATCCCCTCGTCCAATGCTATTGGACTGCACTTTTATCCCATCTGGGAAGCTGCTTCCCTAGATGAGTGGCTTTACAACGGTGGTCCTTTCCAACTGGTTGTGTTCCACTTCCTCATCGGTATCTATGCATACATGGGCCGTGAGTGGGAACTTTCCTACCGTCTTGGTATGCGTCCTTGGATCTGCGTTGCATACTCTGCACCTGTTGCTGCTGCATCTGCTGTTTTCCTCGTTTATCCTTTCGGTCAAGGTTCTTTCTCTGATGCGATGCCTTTGGGTATCAGTGGTACTTTCAACTACATGCTTGTCTTCCAAGCAGAGCACAACATCCTGATGCACCCCTTCCACATGCTGGGCGTCGCTGGTGTCTTCGGTGGTTCTCTGTTCAGTGCGATGCACGGTTCTCTGGTTACTTCCTCGCTGGTTCGTGAAACCACTGAGAACGAGTCTCAGAACTATGGTTACAAGTTTGGTCAAGAAGAAGAGACCTACAACATCGTTGCCGCACACGGTTATTTCGGACGCCTTATTTTCCAATATGCTTCCTTTAATAACTCCCGTTCGCTGCACTTCTTCCTCGCCGCTTGGCCTGTTGTAGGCATCTGGTTCACCGCTCTTGGTGTTTCTACGATGGCATTTAACCTCAACGGTCTGAATTTTAACCAGAGCATTATTGACTCACAAGGTCGTGTAATCAACTCTTGGGCTGATGTTCTGAACCGTGCTGGTCTGGGTATGGAAGTGATTAACGTGTAGTCACCTTGAAGCAGGAATGCTTCTCGACAAACTGGGTTAAACGGGGAAACTCTCAAGTAGACAATCCCGTACCAATCCGAAGAGGGTCTAAGTTCTTCGGCAGGTCTAACGACTAGGTAGTGAGTCCCAACAATAATCTACCCACGAAATCCCAGCACCCAGAACGGGTGAAGATATAGTCTGAACTCTATGGCGACATAGAGAAGTAAAGAATAAAGAGTCTTTACGATAACAAAATTGGCACGAACGAAATGCTCACAACTTCCCTCTTGACCTCGCAGCAGCAGAATCTACTCCCGTAGCACTTACTGCTCCTACTATTGGTTGAGTTTTATAAAAACTGAATAAACAGGAAAGAGACCTTTACAAGTCTCTTTTTTTATGGTAATATGTATAAATATTTCCATACCGAACTTCCATACCATTATGAAAACTTGTAGCAGATGTGGAGAAACAAAAGAACTTTCTTGTTTCTCTAAAAGAAGTAGCAGACCTTCTGGTGTGCAATCAAAGTGTAAAGTTTGCGAAACCGAAGTCC
>Ga0208162_1000300_pt1 | contig 29309 bp, 51 predicted proteins | sample CB_VirMetaG_4_FD_184539 | JGI IMG/M metagenome (GOLD analysis project Ga0208162, IMG submission 184539) | Freshwater to marine saline gradient viral communities from Chesapeake Bay - CB_1508_1M Viral MetaG (SPAdes) (version 4) | ecosystem: Environmental > Aquatic > Marine > Coastal | place: USA... | reverse complement strand
ACTTCTTCTTTAATATCATCTTCATCCCAGTCTTTTAGATTCTTTTCAATACTTTCAACTGCAAAAGTGATTAGACTATCCATATCCATACCTTCAACAATCATCTCAGCATAGTTACACTTAAGTTGTTCAAGTTGGGATTTTGTGAGTTTAGAATCAGTCATCGGATTGGTGTGGTCGAAAGTAGAAACAAAAGACATTTAATCTAAGAGAGACTTAACTAAAAGTGTACCGAGGTAAATGGTAATAAAGATCGTAAATGTACTCATGCTAACTCCTGTTGTGATTGCATCATTTGTTCCTCTGTAACCTCATCCACGCACTCTTGAATCACCTGATAAATGTAATCAATGTTCCCAACATCATCGAAGATTCTTACCAACGTTGCAGGATCTTCTACAACGTTATCATAATCAATATCACCATTTTCATCCTTCAAATGACAATCTTCCTTGGTGTAAATCCATGCAGCACAATGTGCATTTTCACCCTGTTGTTCGATCAGTTGATTAACACGTTGTTGAAGTTGTTTGAGAGTGTAGTTCATTTGGAAAGAGGAAGAATTTCGTATGAAGTATAATCAGGATATTCTTTTTCCACCCACTTACATAACTTATCGTTCTGTGATTTACGACCTTTCGATGTCTTCGGTTTCGTAGGCATCGTCTTGTAAAATGTAATCACGTTTTCATCTTCCGTGGTTACATTGATCACATAAGTTGCAGTTGTTGTTTGCATCAATAGTGCGACTCCGAAGTGTCAAGTTTGTCAGACCATTCTGAAATAGAATTGTAACACTTAACGCGAGATTCTTCATACTCTCCATATTCATTTAAGAACTGAAAAGCATACTTGATTCGTGTCTCAGGTTGTGCCAAATGTGCATCAATTTTTTGTGATGCAGTTTTCTCCTCTTCCTGTTTTTTCCGATAGTTTGCATTGTATGCAAACATTTCACGATCTGCGAAAGATGTTGTGTAATAAGGGTGCATAATCAGTTACCTTTGGTGAGATCGAAGATTGCAGAGATTTTTTGTTGAACTCGGTTGTAAATCACCTCTTCATAACTATCATCACCATCGAAGTGATCTTGATACTCAGACAATGCACAATCGATCACATTCCATTCTTCATCAGTGAACAAACCACGATAGATTGTTGCGGACATTTCTTGTGAAGTCATTTGTTTGAGGTTTGAGTGGTGTTCCTTTGACTCTTATAGAATCCCATATTTTCAGGGATTCTGCAATAGGGGGTTGGGACAGTTCACGGATTGGTTTTCTGGTGGTTTAATTGTTTTACCAACCTCGATCAATGTGAACGCAGTCGCTAACATTGAAACCACCACAATTAACAGAACTTCAGGTTTAATCATCCGAGACGCATTGAGGAAAAGAAAGGAACAACGGTCAAACCTTGACGGGTGTCCATTTGAACAAACCAATCAAAGTTCTTCGCGAAGACTTTATCACCATCACAACCATTTCCCTCCAGGATAGCATTGAGACGGGATTTTGTGGTGTTAGTCTGCCAACCACCATCAAAGAGTCGGATGAAACCTTCACCGATCTCTGCAATTTTGTTCCCGTGAAGGCGAACAATAGAGATCTGATCTTCTTCGTTAAAGTGAACAGAAGTGTTTCCAGAAGACCAATTCTCGCTGTTAGCGATTGCGGTGTTCATCTGGGTTTCGATCTTACGCATGGTTGGTGGTGTTCCTTTGACTCTTTTAATATACAGAACCCCAGGGGTTCAGGTAGTTCGGCACGATACAAAACCGCGAAACCACCTGGGGAACCGTCCACTAGTCATAATTAACATTTACGTCACACAATCCTTCTAAATCGATCTTACCATCAACCGCAAATTCATCCAGGAGATAATCAACAGTCAATTCAAGTTGTGACGCAATCTTCTCAAGAACTACCCATGAATCTACAGACATTTCATAACCTCCAGTTTCAACAGTTTGAGTGAGAAAATCAATTTTGTCCATTTTGAAGAGTGTAAAGAATTTGTTTGAGATCTTCGATAGAATCTTCCATCGCAGACCTAGAATAACCAGTAGCGAAAGGATAACCCCGTTCAGGATCGCTACAAGAATCGTTGGAAACTACCACTGCATTTCCGAGTCTTTCGATCACAGATTGCAGTTCTTCTGCTACATCGTACATCAGAATGTGATCTTAAGTTGGTGTGAGTCAGGTCGCACAACTTCCGCAGCGTCATTTAGCACATCTGCGGTGAATCGTCGCGCATCGTTGTTATTCCAAAGAAGAACACCGATGATAACCAAGAGGACAAATTTCATGTGAATGATGCGAAGTTCTTTGAGAGATCTTGTCTTATTCATCAGAAAGGATTTGCCCAGTTGTTTGCTTGATTATCGGAAACAAGACCCTCTTTGTTGAGACTATCAACAAAGTTGTTCCAATACTCACGCTTAGCGATTGCATCACCTTTGAGCGACTTATCAGAGATAACTGCCACTTTCCAGTTGTAGCGAAACTGGTCAAGAACTTGTGCTTTTGTGTGACGCATGGTGGTTTCCTCTCAACTGAAGTCAGTATAGGATGCCCAGACGACTCCACAACCACTGATCAACCAGTTTGGCGACTGTCACGCTCAGTTTTTTGTTGATGCTGAAGGTTGCTCTGTTGTCGTTCAAGTTCATAATAAACTGACCAAAGTTTGGTGGACAAGTGTTGTTCAAACTCATTATCTTTGATGAGTTCGATAACATTAGACACTTGACCTTTTGCAAGTGTTAGTTTCAACAATGGGTCTTCAATTCTCTTCATACATGTCTAAAAAGGAACAGGAAGAAAGGATAACTGAAGATGCCAATAATGACACCGAATCCGAACGGAGCAGGTGCTAACGCAAGCAGCGAAAATACACCTACAAGTAGAGGGATTGCAATCGCAAGTGCTACAGAATACTTAGCAGCACGTTTCAATTCATTCTTAGAAAACATTAGTCCAACGAGTGTGATTTACTTTAGAGATTCTACCTTCTGCCAACATGTTGTCGCAGACTCTAACAAAAACTTCAAACTTTTGTTCTCGGGTGAGATTATGTGGTGCTGCAGTTTGTGCAATCACCTTGAGCATTTGTGTCTTGTTAGTGATCATGATCAGAGGTAAAGAAAGGAACCATAAGGGTCACAAATGTGAGGATTATCTGCCAACTGAGTGATCAGATAACGGACACCTTTTGCAGGTGCTTTGTATGATGCAGGTTTGTAACATTCACCTGAGTTCTTATCAATAAACATCCAGCAAGAACGTCCGTAAAGTCTCTCACCATTATTGACAAGATAAGACCAAACTTTGATATACTTTCGACCCTCTTCAATTTCCAGTTGAGTGTAAACAGAATGACCTGACTCAAGTGCATCAACCTTCCATTGATTGTTGCAAACTTCGATGAGTGCTTCAGTCAGAAATTGTGGTTTGGTTTGTTCGAGAATCATGAGAAAAGAGAAAGGATGATAACAACAACTGAGAGGAAGTAAAGCACTAGCAACCCATACCCATTGCAGAGTTAAAGAGTTGCGGATCAGTGTGCATTTCGGTCACTTGGTAACCATAACCTTCAACACGGGAATCAACCTCACGTTGAAAATCTTTCTTGTTGATATAACTCTTAGATTGAGTTTTACCAAAGAAAGTAACAACCTTCAACATCAGTCGATTGTGAATCTCACCCGTTGCAAATTTGACGGGATAGAAGTCAACAACCATGTTTCCACTTTTTGCGGTGAGTTGCATTTGGTGCGAATCCCTTTGACTCTCTTAATATACACGGGATTGGACCCTCTGGCGGGATCAGTGGACACTTTAATCAACTGGCACACTCAAACCTTAACGATGAGAATCTCATGAGACTCTTTCTTATTGTGATCGACTCCACGTTCTTTCTTATACTTTCCGACCCTAGTTTCTCCTGCTTGATATGAATAATGCCACTCAGGATAGTAGAGGTCAAAGTCAGCATAATACTCACGGATTGTCTCGCAGTTGTTATACGAGAGGATGAAACTACCTTTGTGATTGTGTAGCAAATCCCTCAACTTTTCATGATCGAAACCACTATGATGAACGTCAATGTTGCAGTTCGGATACATCCCCTTCAACATTTTGTTATCACTATCTTTCTCCAAATAATACGGAGGATCGAGATACAAAAAGTCTGTGGAGTGACTATCAATAACCTCTGCAAAGTCTCCTTTCTTCACTGAGAAGTTAGGGTTCTTATATGCACGGATATTGTTCACCATTCGATCCCATTTTGTTTGGGATTGGTAGATCTTACTCATCCAACCCAGGTACATCGGACCATAGGAAAGATTATGATTAAAGTAATAGTATGCTGCAGCAGTTAAGTTATCAAGTTCTTTCGCATCGCGTTTGTAATGATTAGTTGACCAATCTTTCAACATATCTTGAGTATAATCCCAACACATTAACTCTTCTTTCACTCGGGCATATTCTTCCTTGGTAGGTACCAACGTCCTACACTTATCCGCGAGTGCATCACTATCAGCAAGAAGTTGTTGCCAGAAGTTCACCAGTGCATCGAAAATGTCGAAACCAACTACTTCAACTCCAACCTCAGATGACCACCTAGATTCAAGCGAACCTCCACCAATAAATGGTGAAATGATTCTCTCAGGATACGGGAGTTTAGGTAAGTATTCGGTGATAATGTTGTATGCTTTAGATTTACCACCAGCATATCGAATTGGTGTCTTCATTTTACCTTCCTGTCGATTTTGTATTGTCCGAATGCTTCATGAATGTGGTCAGGGATTGTGTCATCATTTTCCTGAAAGTTCCACTGAGGAACACAACCTTCAATAGCATTATACTGCGAAAGACAAGTTTCTTCAATACCTTTTGCACTCACAGGCACAACCATCTTCTGACTTTTGAACAATCCAGGAACCTCAACTTCAATAGGTTCCATGTAAATCATATAAACTTCAACCTTACTTCCCGCAGTAAGTTTCTCACGAATCAGAAAATTCATCGCGAACCTGTTAATGCCAGGGTCATCTGTACCTGAATTGAGATAGAAACCCATGCAACCTTCGATACCAGTACCGCAGGAAGATTGTCCAATTTTGTATATCTCACCATCAACACAGAAAATATAAACAAGTGAAACGTGTTTACGCTTCAACTCCTTAGGAAAGTTTGCATCATAATCAAGTGCAAGTTTCCTTTTGTGAAAGACATGTTTTTTACCCTTGTATTCTTTCCCGTTAAGTGTAATTTCACCAACGCGAGTCACACCAGGAACGTGGGAGATTTGCATGTGTTTCGATTAACTTTGTTAATTATACAGACACACCGATCCCGTTGGCGAGATCAGTGTGCAGCACGTAGATTGTCACATTGCTCAATTAAAAAGCAATGTAGAGGTGTTTAGGATCAAGAACCTGTGAACTATCGTCGGTGTAATGTGTTTCCGAAGCAGGGATAAATTCATCATCGGAAATGTCATAAAAGGTGACATCCTGTTGCAATGTTTCTTTGGAGCAACATTGCAGTTTTTCGAGCAATTCAAGATAAGTCATGAGTTTCAGTTAAGAACGTGTTCGTAATCGATAGAATTGACGCAGAATCCTGTTGCTGCTGTAATTTCTTCTACTAAATCTTCTTCATCGTCTGCTTCCCAAATCGTAGAAAAAGTTTCATCGATGACTTCTGCTTGCATTGCTGGAGGCAATTCAAAATTGTCATCTTCAAAATCAAAGTGAATGAAAGTGACTCGAAATTTCATGGAAGTTGTCTTTCTAAGTGTTGTTTGATAGAACTAAACTCAGGACCAGTTCGGGTCTCAATATACTTTGTAACGATCTCTACGATGTTATCGGGTTTGTCTAAACATTCCCGATAGTATTCTTTTCTAGTCAATCTTTTCACTTCCCAAGAACCCCATTCTTCAGGTGAAAAGAACATTATATCAACCTCCGAACATATCGTCAAATAATTGTTGAGAACTCACCTCCAATTCTTCGCGGTGTTCTTGTTCCCAACGCTTGTAATCTTCCATGCGTCGTTTTGCTTCAAATGGTGTAAGTTGGTTGAGAAGGAGAAGTTCTCCACGAAGACCTTTGGTGAGCATGTGTCGGTTGTGTTCCTTTGACTCTTTAATAATACACGCCACAGGACCGCCTGGCGCCTCTGGTGGACACTTTGATCAGGTGTCCATGGGGAAGGTTACTTTAGCACCTTCATTCAACCATTTCTTAGCAGTTGTAAAGTTTCTGTAAGAAAATTCACGTCGATCGACTAACTTAAAGGTACCATATCTGTTGGACATGACTGCACCTTCATGGTCACATTCTTCCTCTTCAAAGTAACACTTACACAACTCATCTGCTTCCATATTTTCCATCAACAATTCTTTGATGTGCATGATAAGTTTGTAGAGATAAGTTTGCATCTTGGACATACCTGCATCCGAAATATCTTTCTGTTCACGGATACAACGATTGACCTGAATCTTCAGTCGTTCTCCTTCTTTTCTTCCAGGAAACGTAACAAGATTTGCAACCACACCAGCAAGGCGAATAAAGTGGTTAATTCTACGATGACGGGAGGTAATGGTGACATTTGTATTTACGAAACGGACTTTATCTTGACCGAATGGTTTACCCTTCTGTCGGTTTGCATACACTTCTGGAGGGGAAACATCGTAAGGGAAACCAAAGCGAACCTCTGCATCCTTGATAGTGTTACCAACGTAGTGAGTATGAGCAGCAAACACAATCGTCTCGGGAGCAATCGTGTCGAAAAACTTGTAGGTGATGCAATTAGGAGTGTAGACCTTTTCTCCACCCCAACCAATAAAATCACCCTGATAAATTCCCTCGATACGAGGTAAACAATCCATGCAAGAATGTAGGATTGATGCTACACGGGGTTTGTCTCCGTGATTCTTCTCAATATCTGCGTGAGTATAGTTTATCTTGATCTTTACTTTGTTGAAGACTGATTTAGTACCCACAAAGAATCTCTTAGTTTGTGGATCAATCCCCCACACGATTGCAGGTGCTCCATCATACTTGACAGAGATGGTATTGTCTTCACAACGGAGACACCGAAGCATCTCCATAAAATCTTCTTTACCACCGAAGATTGTATCTTCAGGGTGTTCGAGATGGGTGTTTTTCTTCATGATAGTATCATTGCATAAAAAAACCCCTTTTGCAAGGGGTGTTGTGACACTAGGTTATCCGTCCACCTCAAAGTGTTTATCAAGGTGATCTAATAGTTTTTTCATGTTATCATCTTCTTTCACATTTGGGTTATTGAGCATCTCACCCATCAGCATCATCATTACATCATTCTTTTGTTTATTGTCCTCTTTTTGACGATCTTCGTCCCTAAAGTTTGGATCTAAGTTTTTCATTCTTCCTCCACTCTATATCCAGGAATTATGCCATTATCTTTCCGCAATGGAAAGAGTTTCAACATCAAATCGTTTGTCTCATTTTTGTGTCTGATTGATGCGTCACTAATTCCATTATCTGAGTAGTATTTAACTGCTTTAAACAGTACACTACATTCGTGGTCTGAAAATGTCATGTGGTAAAAGATTCGACTACACAGGACTCCTCATCTTCACCCAGGAGATACACTCTAGCATCTTGAATATGTTTCCTCAGAGTCCCGTAATGTTGCTGATTAAAGTCTTCATCAACATTAGTAATGAGATCGAAACATTCTTCGTCGTCAGTAGCAATCACGTTCCAGATTCCACCATATTCAGAAACAGGAAAGGGGCAGAAGTGATCGACAATATAAAGATACTTAGATGCCATTGTTTTGGTAAAGTTCTCCTGAATTGTAAAAGATTTATTTAGTGATGTCAATGCCCGTTTGAGAGAACGGAGATAAACTGGAGAATATAACCAGGCAATCCTCCATACATTGACTTGTGAATGTTTTCTGCTGCAGGTATATCAATCGCCTCAACAACAGTCTTAGTGAGCGGAATACCTGAAGCAGAGTAAGTAATCTCGAAACGTGTCATGTGAAGAGTGCGAGTTCTAAAGGATTGAAATGTTCTAGGTTCAACTGCATTGCAGTGAACGGAGTTGTGTCCCTGATGTCTACTACACTACCAACCTTTTTGCAGTTGATTGGAGCATGAAACTGGTTTTTCTTGGTGTTGTAGAATCCCCAGATAGTACGATGTGGATTGTGATCATTGAACAAATACCCAGGGCGATATACAAGAAAGATTGCAATAACATTAGTCTTAAAGCAAACTTCCTCGTAATAGTGATCGTCCGTTGGTGGTTCATGGAGAAATCCATCGATCATCGCTCTACTTTCCAATCATCGTTACCTTTAGCAGGAACCCAGAAATAGTAAGACTTATTCAGTGACTGAAGATACCACCATTTTTGACCTTCATGTTCACGTTCGATCTCAACATTGCAAGTGTGAAACAGATCCATCTCATTAGCAAAGCGATTCTTTGCTTTACGAGACAGGGGAGTGACACAAACTCGTTTGGTCTTGGTAGTCATGAATTAACCTCAACTTGTTTAAGATAGTGCATTTAGGAGTGGATTGGCGGGATCGGTGTCCACTTGTTTCAACTGTCCACCATGTCCCTGAGATCCCTTGCCACCACTAGGGTGTAGTAAGTGTTCATTTTGAATTTTCTTTGATTTTGGTTTCGCGGGAGTCTTTGTGCGTTTCTTCGATTTAGAATGTGTGTTTTTTAGTTTTTCTAATCGACGCATGGCAATCTCAAAGGAAGATGATACTCCCATCTGATCACCATTAACAATTAACATCCACTTATTTCCACACGGAATGACAGCAAACATTCCATCATGTGAGACATAATCTCTCACAGGTTTAGGATCAAAGAGTGATGAATTGTGGTTATAGTAACTCATACAACTAAAAACTTTTTCTCGTATTCTGTATGTTCTGGGAGAACTTCTATGATATTACAATCAACGGGCATGGCACTATTCCATCGAACTTTACCTTCAGGTCGTTGATACAATTTGATACCCAGTTGTTTATATTTAAGATGAGTAGGGCACAACAATCGGAACCCATTCTCATCGTTCTGTGTTAGATAAGATAATTCATCATTCTCTTTCTGAGTCACCACAATCTGTCGAGTGCAGTAAAAGAATAGGTTTTTGAATTTAGTATAGTTTCCCAGAAAAATATCCTGTTGATCCATCACCTGTCTGCCAACTTGTTGGGGTGAGTAACAATGATCGTTGGTGGTCTTCTTCTTATTCAGTTTATTGTTTAGTGCGTTCTCGCTAATCAACCCACTGAAATTAGGGTTGCCAGAATCAAACACACCGAGGTAAAAGTCACGGGTGATTGCTCGATCCCACTCCTTACTTTTACCCCAGTTGTGTGCATTGGCGCGAAGATTGTTGAATGTCTTCTCGCAATAGATTGTCCAGTCTTTAGTAGTTTTCATCGACGGATTTCAGAGATTGCAGGGAGACCTTTTTCAAAGACGGTATCAACAACCGCCTGAACTTTCTTGGAAGTAGTGATACCCACAGAGTCGTAAACAGGGACACAGACAAGACCGAAAGTCTTAGATTTGTCACCCAATCGAATCACACGACCGATAGACTGACTGATACCAATGTAGTCCATATTGCGGAGGAAAATGACACTCTCCAGTCCGTTGACGTTGATACCTTCGGACAGAATAGAGTGATGCAGAACCACAAACTTTTTGTTAGGATCTTTCCCCCATGCGTTCAAAGTATCGAAGAAGACTTCACGATTGACTTTTTTACCATCAATGATAGCACCAGTCTTACTGGTGATTGTCATCCAAGAGAAACCACGGGATGCAATATCTGTACGGAAGTCAGAGTCAGTCAGGAGACCAATAATCTGTTTCGTAGTACGAGCACAGACCAGAACTTTCTCAGTCTGTTGATCATCAATAGTCTTCATCAGAAAGTCACAATCACGGGACCAGACTTTCATCTTATCTTGAACCATGTCCAGTTGTTTGACTACAACTTTAGGAGGAAGAATGTAACCACCTTCAACCAACTCAGGAGCAGGAACATTGACCAGAGTCTGACCATAAACATGACCCCAATTCATCCCTGGTTTCTTGTGAGTAAGGGATTGTTTTGGTGTCGCAGTGAAGAAGAAACAACGATCAGATTCACCACTGAAATGTTCAGTCGCGGGGAAGAAGTTCTTCTTTACAGAGTTGTGTGCCTCGTCAAAGTAAATGTTATTGACTTCAATATCTGCATCAGCAATACGTTGCAGTGAGTTGTAAGTAGTGAAGATCAGAACATCCTCACCCACCTCACGGGCAGTGTTAGCGAAGACGTGAATCTTCTCAGGGTTAGTAGTAGAGAAGTGATGAGTTTCACCAGAGTGAACGTGCATCACATGGGCATATTTTACGTTCAGAACTTCCAGAAACTCACTGCAAAGTTGTTCTGCAAGGAGAATACGAGGAGCAACAACAATGGTGGTAGAACCACACTTAGATTGTTGAGAATGTGCGGTGTCTTGAATCATGCACATTGTTTTACCACCACCAGTAGGAACAATTATCTTACCTTTCTTATAGTTCCGCATACGATCAAGGATGCGAATCTGATGGGGACGGAGTTGCATTGACCTCGTTTCTTTTGTATGAATACAATATAAAACCTCTCGACTGAGAAGTCAAGAGGTCTGTGCAGGTTATTCGATTGTCACACTGCTCAAAAATCCTTGAGCATTTTCATTGTTTCACTATCAAATTTTTCCTCAACTCCACACTCTGGTAGCAACCATTCATCGCTACCTGCCTCCATGAAAACATCATAGAGTTCATCGAAATCATTGTACTTTTCGTTGTTCATTCTACAGAAGTTGTGAGAGAATCAGTAAATGGACCTCTGCGAAGTACAGAGGCGTGAAACACTTTTAGGAAGGGAGCATTCGTTACGATTTGAGCATCTTCTTCAGTCAAATCACCCCATCTACAGGTAGCAATCGACATCTTGAAAATGTCCAATAGAATCAACAGAATGTCCATAAGTCATGCCTCAACATACACATAGTTAGGATGTTTTTGTTTGAAGGCATCAACCTCTTTCTGATCTTTTAGAAATACAGATAGAGATGTCTTAGGATGTTCCTTAAAGTAATACTTAACTTGGATCATTTTAGTTTCCATCGGTAATGCCTCCTGCGGGAATTGCAACCTGTTGCTTGTATGTATCGCTCCAGGTCTTAGTATCATAACAGGTCCACTCTCCGTTTGCAAACACATAACCAAATTCTTCACCATCTTCCAGGAAGTTCATCATGGAATCGTGAAGTGTAGGTGCATTTTCCTCAATAGATTCACCACGGGAAGTATAGTATTGAGGACCAGTTTCAGGCAGAGTTTCATTGTTCCAACCCACATTAGTATGCAGAGAGGAAATGTTACCGCCGTTAATCAGTTCCGACGCTTTCTCCTTCGTATTGTAGAATTCACGGAGAACTTTACCATTGAAAGAAGGATAACCATCCCAATGGCAATAGACAGAAAGAACAGAGTTGTCACTGAATTGGATACCGATGCGAGAACGAGTGCCCATAGTTAAGGAAGTGTGAGAGAGGCGGTTCTGCGGATGAGAACACATTTGATTTACCTCTCGGTGTGTTGTCTCGGGTCTCCCCTCGACTCATTTAATATACACGGATCAGAGACCCCTGGCACGTCCTGTAGACACCTTGTAGGGTGTCACAGCATGGCAGATGCGAGTCCAGTGACCCTGACTCCTCTCTCGATCATTCTCATCATCGCTTCTTGTGCTGCTTCTAGTGTGAAATATGTGGCGAAACGATGATGATCACCGAGATAATATCCAACTTTGTAATACTCAGTTGGCAGATCGCGACTCTTTACCATCTTGTTCTTTCTCCTGTTGTTGTTTCTCAAGAATTTTTTTTACAATCTTTTGGTATTGTTCTGCACCAAGATTATCTAAGAAATCATTCATCGTCCGAATCCAATATCAGGTTTAGATGTTTCAGCATATTCTTCACCAGTTCTGTAGTCGATCTCACCACCACACAATTCTGCCATGTTCCAACCACAGAAACTCCAAATATAATTCATCCCCCAGTCTACACGTTCTCCGATAACTCCTGGGACTTCTTCTCTCACAACTGACAACATTTTTAGCAGTCGTTCTTTACCACAGACAAGAAGATTGGTTCTTGAAGCATCTAAAAATTTCTCGAATGCTTCATCGTTCCCCATCTTCACACCCTCGATATAAAGATCTCGGATTGCTTTGAATAGAGTTTCTGTAGGTTCCTCGAATGTAATTGATCTCTCTTTAAGATCAATTTGCATCCTCTTAATCGATCCCATAGAGTATTGCATTGCTTCCCTAGTTTGATCGATTGGGAGTGCCCATTCTTCTTCATCTCGGTGGGCATATTGAATGATTCCGTTGGTACATTCAATCAGTCGAAGCATAGCAACCTTGTCTAATTCTTCGGCGGGAAGTTCTCCAAACTCTTTTTTCCAGTTTCTCATAAGTCAAATTGCTCCAGAAAGAACTCAGTGTTAATGTATTTCCACTCAGTAACTCTATCTATATCGTAACTACCGAAGATATTTTTACTTCTATCAAAATCTGTTGTAGCAAACTGATAGAGTTCATTTGGATAACCACTGAATCCTTGTTTAGGGAATGGATAGACTTTGAAATAGTTTTCAAATATATCGTTGAGTGGTTTTTTCCCGATAATGTGATGGACTGGAGAATTTAGTCCAAAGATAACGACTTCCTTTCGAGCAAATGGTGTCCTACATTCGATTCCATAATGTGAACCAATAAGGTCAAGAACTTGGAAGGTTGAGTTAGGTAATTGATGGAAATAATCTACGAATGAACATGCTTTAACATGTGCATCTTTGGTATTATACCCACAATCTAAGAAAAAGTCGAACGCATAATCATAATCTTCATTGATTTCCTGACCAAAAGATAACTCAAATCGATTACGAATTGGTTGTGCATACTCGGATTTTATGCAGTTCTTGTAATACTCATACCCGAGAAATAATTCATCTGCGCCTTCACCACCATACAAAATAGACTCAGGTTCCATCATCTCATACATGAGATTTGCAGACGGAACATCATGTGCAACGACAGGACTACAGAGTTGTTCTATACAATGAAGGTACGAAGAATAATACTCTTCAATATCAACATTCCGTACTAATTGTTTACACTTTAGTTTATTGAATAACTTCCACGCATATAGTGCAACACGATCTTTTTCATTGAAAGTGAGTGTCATTGCACGTTGAATCTTAATACTAGATTCTTCTAACATTGCGGTGACAATCGACGAATCAACACCACCACTTATCGTAGAGTATGTTGCAACATGAGGCATAACATTCTCATGCATCTTGTTGATAGTTTTTACCAACAAATCACGGGTAAACTTAGAGTATTGTTGATAGGTGAGTTGATATAATTCTTTTGTTAGATCTTTATTCAGATACTTTCTAGGAGTCCAGATTGGAACTACAGACGAATAACCATTAAAACAAAGTTTCGATCCTATTGGTAACTGATAGATCCCTTTAATTGATGTTGAGTTTGAAATATAATGTCTCGTTACATAATAATCTTTTAATGCAACTTCATTGACACGAACTGGTTCCTGATACTCCTCCATAACTTTGAGGATGAATCTGGGTGTAGAAGATACAACAAAGAGGTTAGGACTATCGTAATAAAATAATCTCTTCTCACCATGTAGATCACGATAACCAGCAACATCAAACCAATTTCCGAATCTTTCTACAACACAGACAGCAAACATTCCATCTGCATGGTTCAAAGTACCAGAAAGATCCTTACTTTCTTGGATTAACTCGGTGTCACTTGTGTATTCATGATCATCATAGATTTCACCATTGTAAAGAGTTACCTTGAAGTTCTGTGGAAGATACACACATCTTTCTTCATCAACTCTTTCAGTCTGAATAGGCAAAACAGACTGGAACATATAAACATCATCACCAAGATAATGGGTAGATGATACTGGACCCCTGGGAGATAATTCTTTCTCAGCGATCTTAATTAAGTTGTGGTGAATCTTTTCTTTCTTAGAGTAGACGACAGCGATCCCACACATATTAGTCCTTATCCTGCAACGATTCTAACGTATATTGGTGCCCTTGTGAAACAACTTCGTCATGTAAGTTTGCAATATCTTGTAAACCTTCTACAGAATACCAGGGGGCAGTTGCCCAATCAAATCCGTCGCCAAAAGTATTATCGGGAGCAGGAATATACCAGTGACAACTGCTGTCAGGAACATCCACAGCGCAATTTGACCAATCATCGGACCATTGTGGTACTTGTACCCATAAAGTTACAGCGAGAAGGAAGTTAAGAATAGGCATTGTAGGCGTTCTTGAGTGTAGTAATGAGGTGCATATTACCTTTGAAATAACCCAGCATAATAATGCCGATTCCAAAGAAAAAAACAACAATGAGAGAAATTACTAGAGGTATTGTAGGATTTTCTGGTTCTTTAGAACATTCCAAGTAATTCAATTCTTCTGATTCTTTTTTCATTTTTCCCACTTATCGAGTGGGCATTTACTACGTTCAAACTTCCACTTTGCTTTCATGAAACAACCACATGCCGTACATCTCAGTCTTTGATGATCAAATTCAGTACACCTTTCACAGGTATATTGTCTTCTTTCCTCCATAGTTTTATCAGACCATAGAGTTCCATCTTCGGCAACTCCTTGACCGACTTCCTTCAAAAAATCTTTGAAGTTATTCATTTGTTCCCAGAATCCAGGGTATTGGTTGGGATCGAAAGGTTGTTGGTTCATTTTCATAATATACCAAAGAAAAACGGGGCAGTCAACACTTGACAGACCCCGTAGTATTTAACTATAATTACTCTGTGGAGTTTCAATCAGACTGCTATATCTGGAGTGCCTCTAGAGTTAGCAATTTGGAATGCCTCGATTGCTCCTTGAATCTTGATAAACTCTTCTTTCTTAACGTTGAATTGTTTCTCAAGATCCATCAACTCACTTTGAAGTTCTGTTGCTTTCTCAGTGAGTTCAGTAATGTAATCAGAGATTGATTTAGTTTCTTCAGACATGACGTAGAAATAATGAATGAACGTTCACGATTATTTATTCACCTTTCAGTTCTTTGATTTGTTCCTGAAGGTCGGTAATTTCACCTCTGAGTTCCTTAATGGATTCGATCAAAAGACCGACGATGTTTCCATATTTAACACCCTTAACATCATCAACTTCAGTGACACATTCTGGGAGAACTTCTTCAACTTCCTGTGCAACCAAACCGATGTCAGATCTACCAGAAGATTTCCAATCGAACTGAACACCACGAAGTTCTAGAACCATATCAAGTGCGTCAGGAATAGTTTCAATGTTTTCCTTCAGTCTTTCGTCAGAAGTAAAACCTGATTCATCAACAAGGAATGCTCCGTGATGTCTCAGAATTACGTTATTAGAGTCAGAACCGATAGTAACATTTTCACTAAAGGTTGCTTCCTTCTGTACTGTCATGGATCCACTTCCAGCAGACTCCAGTAAGAAGTTTCTGCAAGTAACTTTATTGAACTCAGAAGAACCACCAGATCTTGTTACAACAGATGCGCCAGATTGATCGGTTGCAGAAGTATTCAGACCATCAAGTTTATCAGCATTCAGATTGGTAACTTTAGTGCTAGAAGCAACAACAAATGGTGCAGTTCCTGTTGGAACTGTTGACTGAATTGTTCTCGCCTTAATCTTACCATCAGCACCGCAGTTGACGTGCATGTTACCTGCGGAAAGATTACCAAGATCAGACTTAGCATTAGGTCCGAGGTAAGTAATAACACCAACGACAGATCTGATACCTTCAGAGTCAGCAGTACCATTCAACCATAGTCTAGAAGCAACCTGAGCATTTTGGATAAAGAGTTTACCCGCGCCCGAAGGGTTGTTTGTATCTTGACCTTGGAATAGTGGTGAAGTTACCTTCGTAGATCCAACTACATTGACATAGGTTGAATTTGTGCCTTGAATGGTGGTAACAATACCAGAGTTAATGTATGCAGTTGGAGCACCCATCCAACCATCAACTGCGGAACCCACATAACCAGTAGAAGGAATAACTAGGGTTGTAACAACACCTACGTTGACATATGCGTTGGTTAAAGTTGCATTAGTTGACTTAAAGTTGGTTGTTAGACCAGTATTAACTCTTGCGTCTTTAGCAAAGAAACGATTACTAATCGAAGCATTGGTTGCAAATAATTCTGTAAAATCACCCTTAGTAATTGTAGCAGCAACACCAGTGATAGATGTAATGATACCTACGTTTGCAAAGATTGTGAGACCAATACCTGGGTTGACACTAGAGATCTGAGATACTCTCAGTGCGGTAATAATACCACTTTGTGCATATAGGGTATCGATTGTACCTACTGTTGCATATAAATCATCAATCTCTGCACGACTTACAGATACAATACCAGAGTTTGAATTCATTACAAGGTTACCAACCTTGAGTGTTCCATCGAATGTAGAAATACCACTATAAGTGGAGTGTAATCTACGTTGAATTGTCAACCACTCGTAATCATTACCAGAACTTGCAAATGTTGCAGCATAACCAGTTACTTCCAAGTTACCAAACTGAGCAATATCAGTTGTATCAGTATGGATGATGGAATAGTTTGTACCCGTACCAACAAATGATGCTGTCTGGTTGATGGTAATCTTATCGAAAGATGCATTACCAATCGCTTGGTTTCCTGCGAAGGTTACGTTACCCTCAACTCGGAGATCTTTGACCTTGACATTACCATTAACTTCAAGTTCATCAGTGAAGTCAAAGACTCCACCTTTTTCACCGATGCCCATCTGATCGATAATCAAGAAGTCACGATTCTTCTCTTCGGAAATCATTCCGAAACGTCTCCAATCACCATCGGCATAAATGTGTCCTAGGTATCCACCTTTATCAGGAGTTGCAAGCAGGGAGATGTCACCAACTCTCTTAGCATCGATAGGTGTAGAAATACCAACTGTGATCAGTTTTGGTTGAGATGCAAGACCCTTAATGTATAGATCCTTAGTCTCTAGACCATCTTCAGAAGATGATGTAACTTTCTGGGAGAAGTTGACTGGACCATAGAACTGAGAAGTTTGGTTGTTATTTTCACCACCTTCAACTGTGATTCTGTTCTTAACAACTAGGTCATCAAATACACCATTGTTTCTTCTAGTCAGTTCGGACTCAATGTCATCACCGAAGTAAGTAACAATAGGTGCCTCGATGACTTCTTCTTCACCAGTTGCAGCACTAATCTTAGTAACACCAGTAAAGAACTCACCACGATCATTCATAGCGGTGTAAACAACAGTTCCACCATCTTGTTCTCTTGCCTGAGATACTAGAACTTCCTCATCAGTGAGGATTCTATCCTGTTTAAGTGGTAGACCAGTTGAATAGTTACCAGGTCCGAATCCTAGGTATTCAAATGTATGTGCAGATGCACGAAGAATAGAGTGTCTGCGAATCTCCATTGGGAGAATACGAACTTTCTTGATAAGTTCATCTGCTTGGTGTACTGCAGCAGTCGTAGAGAATTGACCTCTTAGAACAGCAAACGTTCCACTAGATGCGTTGTTAGAGATACGCATGATCTCTGCACCAATCTGAACATAATCACCCTTATAGAAACCAGCAGTATCTACTGGAGTGATTGTTGTATCAGTAGTGGTTACGATTGTGCTCAGTGTTGTAGTAATACCTGCGTAGAATGTGGAACCTCTACCATTCAGGTTTTCTTCACCTAGACCGAGTGCTCTACCATTAGAGGAGAAGTTAAACTTAAGAAGACTAGCAGTGCCAAAATCTCTCTCTGGATTTTCAGTAGTAATTCCAGCATTAAAGATGAATGTTGTGATGCCTGGAACTTCATTTGTAATGAACTTTCTCTCGAAGAAAGTATTTGTACTAATACCACCACCAGCGGTAAATCCACCGAAGGTAAATGTATTACCTGGTTGTAATCCGTGTGCAGTTAGTGTTGTTACTGTTGCAATACCTAATGCATCAGTGAAGTCAACTGTTGCAATACCAACCTTTGGAGAAGAAACATATGCAATAGGTCTTCTTACGTCGTTTCTTTCTGGGAAAGTTCCTCCAAGACCAACAGATCCTCTCTTTTCAAGAACAATAGAAGATGTTGATGGGATCTCTCTAATTTCAAAGATGTCGTTGAAAGCATCATCTGGGAATCCAGTAAGTTCAATAGCATCACCAATGTTATTGTTAATATCAGTAACTTCAACAACAGCAGAAACACTTGGTGCTCCAGCAGGTGATGCAGAAACTGTCATCGTGTTACCGATAGCATATGCACCACCAGCAGAAACGATAGAAACGGAACTGACTGTATTTGCAGCAGAAACTTCAGCACGAACTGCAGCATTAGAACCAACAATCAGACTATTAGAAAGTTCTGTAGAGTATAGAGTTGTTGAAAGTCCAGTATTGTTGTTATATCCAGCACCATCAGTGATGATGGATAGTTCCTTAATAGAGTTTAGAGTATGTTCAGTATCAAGGAAGATTGTTAGAGTTGTGTTACCTGCACCAGAAACAACACCACCAGTGATAGCATAACCAATTTGGTTATTCTCAAAGAAGTAATTGAGTGCTTCTTTAGTAACAGATTTCTGTTTGCTGTTTGTGGTAACTTTTCCGAGAGGACTTAACTTAGCAAGAGAAGTTGTTCCTTCAGGGTCAGAGTTGTAGTTGTCTCTATCTTGTTGTGGATAGAGGTTTCTAACATCCTGATTGAATCTTCTTTCAGATACACCATAACCGATCTCATCGATTGGTTTGATAGATCCACAAATAGGAGTGACAAGATAGATACCATCCTGACCATCAGTACCAGGGATTAGACTCTTAATCTCTTGAGATCTGTAGACGAAAATAGAATCCTTATACTTAAGTCTTTGTGCAGTTGGTAGAGCGTCAACCTGTTGTTGTGTGGTTCTCTGGTTAGTTTCGTTCAGGAATGTTCCTGGGTCAGTGGTAATACCAGCAATCGTAAATGTTCTTGTAGAAGGAACACTATAAATTGGATATTCACCATTGAAAGGAATCTGAGCATTAGAAGTTAAGTTGTTAGTAGATCTAACATTTTTAATCTTAACAGTGTCACCAGCAACAAAGTGGTGTGGTTCTTCTGTTCTAATGGTTACTTCTTGACCAACATAACTTGCATCAGTAATGATGGTTGGGTTTCTAATTTGAGTTGTATTTGCAAGAGCAGATGTCAGATAAGATGCAGATCCAAAACCAACTGTATTAGATTCTTGTAGAATAAAACCATCAGAAGGTGGTCTTGCATTAGAGAATTCTTTTGGAATTACATAACGGAACTTATAGAGACGATCTTCTAGACCTCTGTTATCAAGTCTTCTGGTTACGAATGTTGCACCAGTTTGATTACCTAGAATTGAAGTTCCGATGCCTACAATACCATCGTAAATGGTGTTGAATGCCGTAGATTTGGAACCTTGTAGATACCATCTAGATTCATCTTCATCAAACTGCATTGGGTGACCAAGTTCACCAGGATCTTTATCAGCAACGAAAGATACGATTCTAAGTTCACCACCATTGTTAGAAATACCACCGATGGTTGTACCATTGATAGTGTCATTCAGAGTGGACGAAAGTTTAATCTGGTCTGCATTGAGTCCAGTTGTGAAAGCAAAGTATAGTTTATCCTGTTCAACGTTGTTAGGAACTTCACCAGTATCGGAGACAAGACGAACTTTCTCACCATTGAATAGTTGGTGATCATCAGTCAGAGTGAAGATAGACTGAGAAATACTATTGATACCAGCATTTCTACCGACTCTATAAACTTTCTGTGAAGATGTACCAATACCAGAAGGAACTGGCATTAGAACTGGAGATCTAAAGTTACTCTTCTCAGTTCCAATAATAACTTCTAGGTTAATCTCCTCACCTCTCTTTGCACCCAGTCTGTAAGAGTCAATCTGGGAAGAAGGTGGAACGTCTTTAGAGTTATATCCAAATACATATAGTCTTTCAGTTTGTGCAGCAGAAACAATCTTTTCTGCATCAAGAGACAACCAGGTGATGTTAGATTCACGAGGATCTGGTTCTCTTGGTGGAATAATGTGAGTGATATAACCTACATCATCTCTATCGAATGCTTCGTTTCTGAATCCAGTTGATTCGAGAGCAACTGCACCAAAGTTAGAGTTGGAGTTGGTGATAGACATGTCACCACCAGTTTCTGCAACAAAGTGTCTTGCAAAACCGATAGCAAAGATCGAAACACACTGAATGATAGAGTCATTCTTTGCAGTAACGTGTGTAGATTCCCAACCTCTCTTATAGAGTGCGGTAGAGTTAATGTGTAATGGTTTCTGTTCTTCTGGAGCAGTATCGTTATCGTTATAGATCTGGGTAGTGTCATCAAATACCATGAAGGCATTATCATCCTTCTGGAGGGAAATACCCGTGAACTGAGCGGTAAGCATCGACTTGAATCCAGTCGCTTTGTTACCATCAGCGATCATTCCGTTCATACCATAAACGGATCTCAAAGTACATGAGAAGATGTATGGAGATGCAGAAGATACCGAATCAGACTCAACAACTACCTGAGCATTGGAGATCTGAGAAGATGCTGGTAGTGGATTTGATGGGTTGGTCCTAGCAGTATAGGTAAACTCGGTGTTACTAACAACATCACTAACAACAATCGAACCATTATATACAGCTGGGTTGGTGGTAATACCACTAAGGAGGATAGGCGTGTCCTTAAAGAGTCCGTGCGCCTCGCTAGTGGTGACTGTGATAGTTGTGGTAGGAATAGCACCATCACCCGCCTTAATGGAGGTAATACCGATAGGATCGGCACGAAGATCACCAACAATTCTATATTCATCAACAAGAGGTTCAAAGTCTTTACCTACTGGATAGTTGGCAAGAGGGCGTCCAGATGTTGAACCAAATGCATAAGTTACCTTAGCATAATACATATCGAGATCAGTGATCCCCATATCAACATTATCTAAGATCGCATCATTTACACCATCTGCATATTCAAATACAGCAAGTTTATGGTGAGAGAAAGAAGGATTAACCTTCAGATCTGAACTATTTTTATATGCGGATCTGTTAGGATCTGCGTCAAAGATACTAAACGCAGTAAAGTAACAGGTACCAGTAACTCTAAAGATAGAAGTTGGGAGAACCTGATCATCATGTGGATCGGGCACATATAGTGGTCTAATCTTAGTCTTACGGAGGTCAAGACCGACAATAGATGTGCCTCTAGGTAGGATTACACCACCTTCAGTAGAGTTGTAGCGGAATAGATCGTTGTCTTCATCGAAGATATCGAAGTTAGAATCTTCGGAAAATTCTGTTAGAGATGCACCAATCGTGGTCCACTTCTTGTCAACAAGTTTCTTGATTTCAGCAGTTCCGCCGTTATCACGAATCGAATAACCTGGTCTATTATCAATATAGTGAGTTCCAGGATAAACGAGGATTGTTGTAGTATCAATCTTATCGTTATTTCTACCTGCTCTGAACGAGAACCTTGCGGACTCGATAATCGCTCTCTGAATCGTCTTGAATGGTCTAGTCAGAGAGTTACCTCTGTTCTCAAAACTATCCGTGGCATCGAAGTCTGAAGGGTTTACATACAGAATATTACCTTCAGCATTCTTTAGGAAATTTTCTAATCTACTTAGAGGCATCTCGGTTTCCTATAGTGACAAATCTATTCTTTTTATATTTAGACACTAAAAAAACCCCCACTTGCATGAGGGTTTTTGAAGTCACACGGAAGGGATTTGTCGCTGACGAGTATCGCCAGTATTATATTATCACTTATCTAAGTCTTTTGGCAAACATGTAGGTTTCTTTAACTCCATATTTACTCCCTTTTCATCCCTTAAATGTTCCACTGTATTCGCAATATCATTCATTGCATCACGAATATTTTCTCTATTTCCTGAATGTTGATCTAGATTCTTGGGATCTGATAGTGTCCATCTCCATTCATCCATTGCACCATTGTACCAGAGATTGATGACCATAAATCCTCCTAAAAGCCAATTGACGGACTTGAACCGACGACCTGAGCTTTACAAAAGCCCTGCTCTACCAGCTGAGCTAAATTGGCACGAAGTGAGGATTACTTCCTATCGAATTCAAAGAATCCGTGTTGAGATCCCCAGATCTGGTCATGTGTTTCTGGGTTATGACCAGTATCTTTAACTGAATAGTAATCCTCGCCCAATACTGCCTCGGTCTTTAGATACGAAGGTACCCCAGGTACCCTCTCAACCATACATGTATCACATAGATTTGCACCCACGAATCTATCTAATTCTTCTTCATATCTAAAACGTACATCACAACCTTCTTTGTATGCACGTTCTTCATCATCATTGTAAGACTTCAAGAGAATATCTTCTCCCTGTTCCTCAATCACAATGATCGCTTGTCTGTAAGGATCTGGATCAATAACATACTTTTGCATTACACGAAAAGTATCATCCTCACCCTCTACAGCAGTATGGGTAAGTTCGATCATAGCAAACTCCCGTGGGCGGTGGAATGCTTGACGTTGATTATTAAAATACCCAGTAAACCAGGAGATGAACTTTTCTTTCAACGACATGATAACAATCTAATTGTAGGTATTTATAGTAGGAGTAGAGAGACTTGAACTCTCACGGGCATAATGCCCAACAGATTTTAAGTCTGGTGCGTCTACCGATTCCGCCATACTCCCATGGGAGGATTACTCCTCAGTTTTCCAAGTAGCAGGGTGGAAGTTACAATACTCGTTGAAAGTAATTTTCATTTCCTTGATACTAAGGTTACAATGCTTAGCAGCTTTGGGCAAGTTCCACTTTGCGGAAAATAACATTTCCATGGATTCTCTGGTTTCTGGTCGCATGTGTTTCTCTTAACAAGTGTACTATATCATCTGTAGATGATTGAGGCAACTAGACTTTCCAGTCATAGTCCTGTCTTACATAATCCAAGTAAGGTAAAACAAGAGAGTCTAATACATCTTTTACATTCACCTTACCATTTGCATTAAGTATGCAATCTCTCTGCATCTTCCATAGATCAAGTTTACATGTCATTTCGATGAAGTATGCAGGTCTTAAGTTTGCATGGTTCTTAATATAATCTTCTGATACAAAATCAATATGATTCATATACCAGACCCCATCATGTTCTAAAAGTCCAACACTACAAACTTCTGGATTCTTATCTTTCCAGTATTTGTTGTGTGAAACGAAGTCAACGACCTCTTCTATAACTTCAAACCCTCCAATACCCCAGTCTGAATGTTGATCTATGACATCACTTGTCATATCTGGAAAGTATCTAAAGTTTATCAATGATCTACCATGACCACAACAGGTTAATCTACCTGATTCTCTAAGTGGAGAGTAGAAGTATGGGTACTGAAACATACCATCATCTTCTACATCAACATAAAGAAATGGTAGTTTAGTGAAGAATGATTGAGTCTTATGTTTTCTTCTGGAACCTGTTAGTTTCCCAGTCTTTGGCGAAAAACTATTTTCGGATACTAGTCTTTGTTTATTTTTCAACTCTTCTTCAGAAAGACTCTGTTCTTCTTCAATGTCTTTCTTGAATATATCTAATGCTTCTAAAACCTGTCTCTTACTAATTTTTACATCCCTGAGACATTTTACTCCGAATACACTAATACCATCAGGTGAGAATTGTTCACCAGTAGAATCATTGAATACCGATATTCTCATTGACCAGTTAGAAGTTTCATCTCTTCTGATCCATACAAAGTACCACCTGCATCGCAGTTGCGACAATACTCATTAAGAGATCTATCCTTTGCACAATTAGTACGGAAAGGATTCATCTTATCCAACCATGCAGATTCCAATGTATCGTCAAAGATATTAGTGAGATACTTTACTTCCTGCCAATTATTATCACATGGTAGGATTCCTCCAGTCGTATCGACTACCATTTTATATGAAGGAAGATAACAAGGTTTCTTGATACCTTCAGCATAACTTCTTTGATTGAAGTTTACATTCTCACCTTCTTCATAGTAATTGATTACATCCATATCAATGTCTGGAAGTTCCATGGGTTCATAGAGACTAACCCTTGGACGAATATTGCCTAGATGTGGAACAACCTCTTCAAGTTTATATCCATTAGTAACAAGAATGACCTTATAGTCTACGTCTTGGAATTTATCAAGTATCTCTTTGATTTGTGGATGTAGAGTAGGTTCTCCCATCCCACATAGTGTCACTTGGTTCTTATATTCGGATGTAATTTCAATAAATCTATCGACAACATCCATGGATACAAACTTTTCTCTAGTATCCTCAGTCTTAAATCCCCAGGCATGTGGGCAAAAAGAACACGCTCGGTTGCACGAAGTTGTTATACACAACTCAATACTCCGAAGCGTGGAATTGATTAGATTTTCGTTCTCTACTTTAGTGAACGTCTGAAAACGATTCATAGACCTTGAATGTATTTGGATCAGTCAACGACAATCGATGAAGCCCGTTGATGATTTTATATCGGAAATGTTTCAAGAATGGTTCTTCATTCTTCAACAAAACATAGTTGGCATTTGAAGGCACGCAATCATACTTAGATTCGATGTAATCGCGAGTCTCTACCAGTCTGTTTGTGTGTTCTTGGATTAGACACAATAGTTCAAATCCTACACTTTCCACTACACTATTTACCACCCCAGAAGGGCGTAATTGCTGAAGTCTAAAAATAACATCAGGGTGACCAAAACAATAACCGAAGCGAAGACCAGGAAGAGCAAGAGACTTGCTAAAAGTTTTACATACGAGAACGTTGTCACGGGTAATAGCCCGATCGATAACTGAGCAGGTGGGTCTACAAAAGTCCTCATAAGATTCGTCAACAATGACATACTCAAAGGCATCAAAGAATGATTCCAGTATATCTCGATCTACTACAGATCCATTCAATCCGTTAGGATTCGCAATATACAGAATATCTGCATTTAGGTCAACTCCTTTAGTATATTCGATGCAGTTGACTTCACAGAATCCTGTTGCCATCTGCCAGGTAGGAGTGACAATAGAAAACTTTTTGTCCCTGAAAATGTTAAAGATCCGAGGGATAAGTTCCCCTAGACCTAGACCAACAGCCATATTTTGTGCAGGAACACCATAGTAATCACTCAAATGTTCATAGACCTTATACTCTTGGGAATATTGATTGTATCCTCCCGAGAGTCTAAGGAGAGTATCTACCCTACATTGGTGTGGAAGATCATAGCAAACATTATTAGACAGGTTGATTCGTTGATCTTCAGCACTTGGTTTGTACCAGGAAACTCTTTCAAACATCTGTGTAAAATGGTACTAGTTCAATGTTACTGCAATTTGTTTCGTTTCTGATGTGTCGTTCCCACATCATTGCGTCACGAATGTCAAAGAATACGGCACTTTGACGTGCATGACCCTTCTTCTTTGGTTTGTCGTATTGGACAGCGTACTTCATTCTGCAAGAACCTCACCCTCAAGTTCTGCGAGTTTTGCAGATGCAAGACACTCCACCATTGTCCAGTAGAGTTCTCCACTCATGGGGAAATTATCGTCACAAAAATACTCTGCGGTGTCCTCATGGAGTTGACGCAGAGCGTTAAGGGTTTCGCGATCGGTGATCATGGACCAGTGGCAGTTCAGACTTATACTACACGAGTCCACTACCCCTGTCAAGGGGTTTACTCAAATTCATCCAGATCGGTCTTGGTTAAGTCTTTCTGATCTTGTTTTGATTGTTTGATCTTGTTAGCAAGGTCTCCCTGACCTCTACGATAGTTCCATGCTTGGGATTGTTTATCGTCTCTGATACGTCTCAGAGCTTTTGACTTAGCGATCAGATCATTAATCTTGGGAAGATTTGTTGCTTTGATAGAGGCAAGAGCAGCTTCTTTTGTTGCAATGAGTGCATCTGCAGCATCTTTTACAGATTGGGAAGGATTTAGTGGACCACTATCTGTAGTTCCTGCACCAGCAGATGGTGTAGTAGCACCAGCACCAGTTACAACAACCATAGTTGATCCCAAATCCTGATATTCATAGGTCCAATAAGATGGTTGACCAGTATTTTGATTTATACCTTGAGGGATAGCTTTAATGGGCCACTCAAAATTACCAACATAATATGAGACAAATCCACCACCAACTTTAGGTTCTGGATCTACAAATTCAGTGAAAGATTTTGTACCTGTTGGATCTCCATTGTTTACAAGGTAGATTGAACGACCATATCCCGTCTTATTAGCATCCTCAATAATTCCAACTTCTACTGGATTTTCTCCACCTCTCGTCACATCAAAGTCTGGTCCAATCTCAGCATCATTGGTGAATCTCAATACATGGAAATTATCAGAGTCTGTACCCTGAGCAGCCTGATCTGATAACGTAAATGTTGGGAAATCGGTAAAGATACCAACATTAAATATCGCATTATCAGTTGCACCAACTGCAGTTTTACTGATAATTACTGCGGTAGTATCTACTTCGGTAGATGTAGTTACACCCAAAGTATTCACACCAACGAGATTAGTAGTTGTTGTACCAATACCTATAACTACGGTATCATCTTGAGTAACATTAGTAAGACTGATGGGATCTCCTACAGCAATACTAGCAGTAGTATTGATACCTGCATAAGCAATAACAGTAGAACCGAATGCAATGTTTCCACTGAAAGTGGTTTTAATTCCAAGAACACTAGTTGTACCAAATCCGACTACTTCGGGCAAATTACCCACAGTAAAGATCTGAGGGTTTTCAATAGAGTCGGTAATTGTATCACCAATCTCAATATCAATGTGATCTAAGAATTTTCCATTCCCATCTTTTGCAGATCTATTACTTTGTAAGATGGTACTTTCAAATCCAATCTTTGCGTCATCAATATCTCTGACCGCAGATCCTCCATAATCTCTATCTTTTGGAGTTTTATAATACTTTGCAGCGTACTTATTGATTTTTTGGTTAGTATCGTTATTGACTACTTGCCATGTAGTGGTAGTGGTATTGTTCGCACCACCTTTAGTAAAGTTTTTCGATACACCTGTAACTACCCATTTAAGTTCAGATCTTACGTCTTGAGCAATTCTTGCTTCATATGCAGCATCTACTTCATCAGTTGCATCATTGATCTCTTTTATCAATGATGGGATCTGTTTATCGATATTAACAATCAATTCATCGTATATATCCAGATCAATGTCAATAAGTAAGACAAGATCCTTAATTTGTTCTAGTTGAAGTTCTTTAGCTCGTTGATCAGCAGCTAAAGAGTCAACAATACGTTGTTTCTTCTTCCCAGAAGTAGACGTACTTAAACCCAAGGTACTCTGAATTAACACCTGAGAATCAGTTGTTGATGATTGCACCTGTGCAGTAGTTCCGATTCCTGTAGCCATAATTTACGAGTGGGTATAAGAATATTTAGTGAGACATTGGAGATAGTTTGTTATTATTCCACTCTCCTAATGGAATTGGTTCCCCTTGGAACATCATATGAACAATACCTTTCGCATATTCTTCTAGTGTTACAATGTAGAACAACGATTCAAAGATTCCTTGTTTTTGTAACTTTGCGACTCTATGAACTCCATCCTCTAACAAATATCCATGTTCATATTTGATGAGAATACCAGGATAAGAAGTATCAACTTGATCTACTAGATATGGATTAGCAGGTGGATAACATATATCTTTGTGCATAACCATCACTGGTTCACGATCATCAGTCACGAATTTATAACATGTCATAGAGATAACCATTGAGAAGGATGTGTTGATCCTTGATGATGTTTATAATGTTCTGGTTTGAGAGTCACACGAACATCACCAGCAATTACAAGTCTTTCGTCAGTTCTATCCATAATTTTTTGAGTTCCATGAGTCAAACTACTTGGAAAGATTAGGATTGTCCCTTCAGTAGGTGTAATATTATAGAAATTACAATTATAACGATTGTAACCGAGTAACGTATTTTTCTCATGTGCAGTCTCGAATAATCCACCAGCAAATTCATTTCTGTTCCTTGGTTGACTTACACAGAACTTATCCGAAGACTCATTAGTGTGTACATAGTACACAAAACTAAGATTAGATTCGTTGTGAAAGTGTGCTGGGATCGAAGGTGTTTCATTGTCCTTATGATACCCAACCCAAGATTTAGTGACATGATAATCAAACAACTCATGATTCACATTTAAGTGTTGCATGTAGTTGTCGATATTAACTTTCAAGTCATGAAAAAAGGGTTTGCAATAATCTTTTTGATGAGCAAAGATCTTTCCAGAATATTCTGGACTTTCATTGTCATAACCATTAAACCAGTAATCACGAAGAGTACTGATGTGTTTCTTCATATACGAATGGCATTCTATAGATCCCTGATATACAATCAAGGGAAATACTTCATGTACTTTATTCACTTATTATCGTTAATGGTATATTCCTTATTATCTCCTGGGTAATCAGCAGGTGTCAAGCCCTTATACTCTGGAATGTTCTTTTCAACATCTCTTCTTTCTGCGAAGATAGTGTAGTGGAAATCAAAATGTTTTTGACCTTGAATTGTGATTCCACCACCAATATAGATGAGATTATCGTCAATATTTTTTACATACAAATTCTGATCCTGACCAACTGAGGTCAAAGAAACTGTAATAGATTCTGGATCTACAAGACCTCTCCAGTATTCTGGTAGAGCAATTACATTAGACTTGGATTTTCCACGAACATAAACTTCTGCACTTGGACCTTCTAAACAAATATGTCTAAGTCTATGATTTTCTTTTGTTGGGTGTGGAATATCAAAAGACTTTTTAGATGCAGCAAGAGCAGCAACTGCAGCCATTTGAGGATTTAATCCCGTTGTGGTGACAATACTACCAACAAAAGTTGCAGAGGTAGTTACTGTATCACAAATGATTGTCTTGAAAACATTAACTGAAGCACCAGCATTAAGTGCAGATTTAATATTGATTCCAGTTGTGGCACTTAGAGCAGCTCTAAGAGTCATGCCAATTTTGGCAGTTAAACCAGTGACATTGGAGATCGCAAATCTATTATAGATTCCGTAATGATTTGCAATTCCA
>Ga0208162_1000299_pt1 | contig 29331 bp, 43 predicted proteins | sample CB_VirMetaG_4_FD_184539 | JGI IMG/M metagenome (GOLD analysis project Ga0208162, IMG submission 184539) | Freshwater to marine saline gradient viral communities from Chesapeake Bay - CB_1508_1M Viral MetaG (SPAdes) (version 4) | ecosystem: Environmental > Aquatic > Marine > Coastal | place: USA... | reverse complement strand
TATCCTTGACCGCCATCTTTTCTCTTTATATGTTATAATGAAATGGAACAAATTATGGATGTTGCATGGAAAAAATGAAACGACAATTAACGCCGGCCGAAAAAATCGCCATCGTTCATGAATATGAATCCGGTGATTTTTCAATGGACAAACTTTCGAAAAAATATGGTGTGTCGAAATCAACAATTTCACGAACAATCAAAAGTGGAAAAAAGAAAGACAAAGATAAACCATCAACCAATGAAAAAAACAATCTGGTCCAAATATCTTCCAATCAGATTCCGGACGATCCAATTTTATTTCGTCGCATCAAGTTAGCTGAAATATCAAACGATATTGAAACCGCACGTTTGGAACGTGTTGTTCATTCGCTTCCAGCGTTTCACAAGTTACACATCCAAGTTCATAATGAAATGTTAGAATATATTGAAGCCGCCGGTGATGAATTGCGCGAAATGTCGATGGATGAACACAAACGATTGTTGATTGATGCCTTTGTCAATCTTCCACCAATCATCCGTCATGAATTATTGGAAGTGATTGAAGCGCATGAATCCGGGAATGTAATTCGATTGAAAACAAAAAATGATTGACTATAAAAAACTAATTCGCCATTATGAAAATATCCAACGTCTTGAAAAAGCCGGTGGACTTCGCGCCGGTTTGAATCCGGAAAAATGTGTTCAAATGTATATCAATCACTACTATCCAGAGATAGATATTTTTGAAGTGATGGAAATATCCAATAAAATCAAATACTTATCAAATCAAATTAAAAACATACCGTGGTAAAAAATGAATATCGCAAGTATCACCAAAACATTGTTGAAAATGCGAGATGTAACCACCGCCGATCCATTGGCATGGTTCACACCGACAAAACCACAATTGGAATTCCTACAATCCACCGCATCGATAACCTTGTTTCGTGCTGGCAATCAGTTAGGAAAAACGGCAGCCGGCGCCGCCGAAATGATTTATTATGCATTGAATCGGCATCCATACAAAGAAATTCCGGATGGACCAAAGGAAATATGGGTGATTGTCCATAGTTGGGAACAATCAAAAACCGTTCAAGGAAAAATATATGATTTGATACCACCGGCAGAATTGGCACCGGGTTGTGAATATGTACCCGGAAAAGGCTTTAAAGGAAAAACGCCAATAATTCAGTTCAAAAACGGTTCTTTGGTCCGAATCAAAACAACGAATCAAGGAACATTGGGTGTTGCATCCGGAACGGTCGACATGGTATGGATTGACGAGCCGCCGCCGGTCGCGATATTTGGAGAATTGGCGGCGCGATTGCTTCGAAAACGTGGAAGAATGGTTTTGACGATGACACCAATAGGACAAGATTGTGGATACTTGAAACAAATGGTGGATGATGGAAAGATTGAAGATATTGGCGCGGCGTTGACAGTCGAAAACGTGACACCGATGGGATGTAGAGCATTACTAACACAACAAGATATCGATAGAATCGCCGATACATATCTACCATTGGATCGACAAGCACGTTTGGAAGGATCATGGGAAGCCGGCCGGCCGGATGGATTGGTGTTTGAATGTTTTAGCGAGGAAATGATATCGGACGCCCCATGTCCAAATGATGGCGATTATAGATTTTCGATTGGAATCGATCACGGTTCCATGCCCGGTGCCCAAGCTGTAATACTTTGCGCGATTGATATGACCGAACCGGACAATCCACATGTATATGTACTAGATGAATATTACAGTGGAGGAAACCAAAACGAAAGATCAATGGCCGAAACACATGCGCGTTCCATACTTCGAATGTTATCCAGAAATGGATTGACGCCACAAATGATTACACGATGGACCGGTGACATTGCACATCGTGGTGGAAGGCACGGCGGCCGGATGTCGAACGCTATGCTTCGAAGCGCTTTGGAACATGTGTTGGAATATCCACAAGGGACCATGCCATTTCGAATTCACACCGCACACAAACCAAGATGGTCCGTGTATTATGGATGTCAACTATTGCATGATAGAATGATGAAAAACCGTTTTACAGTCAATCCAAGATGTGAAACGTTAATTCGTTCTTTTCGTAGGTGGACATTGAAAAAAAGTGGTAGTATGGATGCACGAAGTGAACACAAACATTCACTCGACGCATGTCGATATGCAATCGTACCCATCATAGATATCAAATATCAAACACCAATACACGGATCATTCAGAATAGGATAAAGGATTTATATTATGATGTTAGATTTTCAACCAAAACCACCAGCGCCATCGATGGAAACGAACGAACGATGGGAACATAACGCTCTACGTGTTAGAATGTTACGTGGACAATGGCAAGACGATTTGGAACAGGAATTGGCTCGCCACGTGTCCAGAGAACGCCGAGCGGCATGGGGTGTTAGTGATATGTCATCCAATGTTTTCAAGGCTACATCCAAATCATTATCGGCTTTGTACAACGAACCACCAATGATTGGTATCGATGCCAACCGTGAATCGATGCAAGGATTTTTGGGTGATGATGGATTGATATATCAAAGTGGTTTATGGGCTATGATGCAATCATTTCAAATGTTTACAATCGGATGTCGTGAGATGTTCATGCGCGTCGATATCAGTGATTCCAATGGTTTGTTGTTTCGTCCAGTTACACCGGATTTGATCTATTGCGAATCATCAAGTGGAGATCCAAATCAGCTTCGATTTTTGTATGAATTGAGATTACGACACCATCCACATTCCAAAGAAGTAATTTGGACCGCTGATGTTTTTGATTTGCATGATATGTCCAATCCAAAGATGAAAATCGTGGAAATGAATAATGATGGAACACTTGGTGAAGATTTTACAAAAGAATATTTGGGCAGTGAAATGGATGGTGAAAATTACCCATTCAGATTTTCCGATGGTTCACCGGTTATTCCGTACTCAATGTATCACGCCGAAATCACTGGAAAATTATTTAATAGTTTTGAAAATGCGGAAGTCGTATACGGTTCCCTCACAGCCGCCGCGCTATATACCTATTGGTTACATTTGACGCGAGACACGGGATTTCCTCAACGCTATATAGCCGGATTGCAATTGGCCGGTTTGAATATTCGAGATACAGATACCGCCGCAAAACGCGCAGCCATATCAACCGATCCGGCTTCCATTTTGGTATTCACACAAGATCCGGATAATGTTGGACAACCGATGATTGGACAATTCCAACCCGGTGGTGACCCATCCACCGTTTTGGAAGCGGTTATACAATATGAACGTAAAGTCGCACAAATGGCCGGTATCAACCCCGGAGATATCGAACGGTTATCCGGCGATCCACGAAGCGGTTACGCCATAGCAGTATCAAAAGAATCGATGCGTGAAGCCCAAGCAAGATACAAACCATCGTTCGAACGTGGCGATCAAATGACGTTATCACTTGCGGCGATGATGGCAAATCGTTTTTTGGGTTTTGATCTTCCAGAAAGTGGATATAAAATCAGATATGCACGAATCGGATTATCAGTGGAAGAAAAGAGAGAACAACGAAATGACATCAAAGAAAAATTGGCGTCCAATCTTATAGCACCAATCGATGCGATGATGGAATTGTATCCGGATTTATCTGAAGAAGAAGCCGCCGAAAAAATTCGTGAAATACAACGTCAAAAAGCTTTATTTTTAATTTAACTTTTCCAAAGGAGGAACCATGGAAACAAAACTAATTGATGGTGTGGAATACATCGCAAAAGAACACGTCGATGGATTGATACAAGATAAAATATCGAAGTATGCAAAACGAACACGTGAAGCCGAAACACAAATTGAAGAAATGAACCAACGATTGTTGGAAGCCGGTGAAAAACTGAAAACCGTGGACAATCTAACTGAACAAATTTATGGATTAAAAGAGGAATTGCAAAACGCAAATACAAAATATGAACGCCATGCGGCAATTGCTGAAATGGGTATACAAGATCCGGACGTTCGTGATGCGTTGGAATGGCAATATCAAAGATCAAACAGTGAACAATCATTTGGTGATTGGATGAAGGGATTGAAAGAAAATCCGGAAAACGCTCCATCATTCCTTCGTTCACATTTCCAAACACCAGAACCGCCAAAAATGGAAAATAACGCCGTTGAAAAAGTGGAGACTATCAAAGAGACACCACAACCAAAAGAACCGCCAAAAACCAATCAAAAAACCGTACAATCAAACAATACAGAAACAAACAAAGATATCTTATCGAGAGGTTTGAACGATCCAAGTTTTTACAAAGCGAATCGAGAAGCAATTCGAAACGCTTGGTTCCAACAATCCGGAACAAAACCCAATACGAAATTTTGATGAAACGATTTTTTGAAAAATATGTTGAAAAACGGATGATGAATTTTTATTGTCGAAAATCCGGATTGGTTCGCAACACGGTTTGGTGTTGGAAAACTGGAAGGAATAAACCATCGACATTCGAAATCATTTGTTGGTGTGAAGCCATCGCCAAACATCAAAATTTGAACCACGAAGATTTGATATTGGAAGCTTTGGATGAAATCGTGAATGGATGAAAGATTTTTTTGAAATATATATCGATGGACATTGGAAACACTTCCAATCGATTGGATATTCGCATGGAACATTGTGTCGATGGAAATATACAAATTGCACACCACGTCCGAAATCGCTTTGGAATCTTTGTTTGGACATTTCCAAATTCTGGAATGTGGAACATCATGATATAATATTGGAAGCAGTTCGAAACGTAAAAGGGGAACCATGTCAAAATATAATACATCGAAAATTGGAAAAAAAATCAAAAAAATCCGTAAAGAAGGAAAACCCCAAAAACAAGCTATAGCCATCGCGCTATCAATGACTGCCAAAAAACGAAAATCATCCACGAAAAAAAAGAGGTAGTCATGATGGAATCACACATTAAAAAATTATTATGGTACGCGTATGATCTTGATAACCAAGGTGAACCGCAATCAAATATATATATGATGGGTGTGTTCATCGCGGTGGTGTTTGCGCGAAATCTAGGACTAACAAAGAATGATATCTATGGTGAAATGATACGACAATGGAAGGAAATCGATAACCAATTGAATGAAGATACAATGGGAAACGCCATCGATGAATAAAGTTATCCACAGGGTTATATAAGTTATCCACAGGGTTATCCACAGGGTTATATAAGTTATCCACAGGGTTATCCACAGGGTTATATAAGTTATCCACAGGGTTATCCACAGGGTTATCCACAGGGTTATATAAGTTATCCACAGGGTTATCCACAGGTAAAAAAAAACCACCGTGTGATATCAGTGGTTTTTATGAAAATAATTTTGACTATTTTGGAAAATAGTTTTGACTATTATGTCAAGTACCAAACCAAAACATTATCAGAATCAGCCAAAGCCGCGCCAAAAGTGATTCTAGCAACGGAACCAGCTCCACCATCAGCCGAAACACTAAATTCGTCATTATTCGCGGCGCTTCCAGATAAAGCCGTTTGATTCAACAAAGCCAAACCGTTTTTGTATACCATAACACCGTTAACTGCGTTTGCATCAAGCGCGCGCGCCAAATCGATGGTGGATGTAGATGAACCGGAAATTGTTGATAATTCTTGGTACATTCTCCATCCAGACTTCGCAAATGTGACTGCGTCATCTTGGATTTTTGATGTTTGGACTGCTTCACTCGCTAGATGTGTACTATCAACCCCCCCGGATTTTACTTGTAAATTGCCTGAAATTCCATCGATTTCCAATGATGAATCATCAACCAAAACATTTAACGTGTTACTTCCATCAACTTCCAATCCGGCGCCTTCATTGATTCCGATTTGGTCAGAATTGATAATTAAACCGTTGGTTACAGATACTTCCAAAGAACCATCGGCATTTTGTACTAGACCACTTCCAGCCACATCAGAATTGATTTTTGCTTTTGTTACGCTATCATCAGACAATTTCGCGGTGGTAATTGCTGAATCTTGTAATTTTCCGCTTGGAATTCCTAAATCCTTCAATTGTAATGTATCGGTGTTGATTTCGATGGTTGCATCATCAACATTAACTGCCAAAGCGCTTCCATTTCCACCGCTCAATCCATCACCAGCCACGGATGTAGCTATTTTTGATTCAGTAACAGCATTTGAATTTATTTTGTCGGATGTGACAGCATTTGAAGCAATCTTAACCGCCGAAACACTGGAAGCCCCTAACTTCGCGGATGTCACGGATAAATCGGCTAGGTTCGCGGTTCCAACGGCAGATCCGGCGATTTCATTTCCGGTTACTTGATTGGTTCCGATTTTCGCGGTTGTTATTCCACCGTCTTTCAATTGAAGCGCGTTACTTCCATTGACTTCAATTGTACTATCATCAACAGATACTGCGACTGCATTTGAATCGATGAACAATCCATTACCGGCTTCTACTGCAACTGCACCAGAAGCAATTTGTAACCCTGCACCGGCATCAACTGAAAGTGTATTTCCAGTTTTATCAAGCCCATCACCAGCGGTTACTTGTCCGAGACCTGTAAATTGTACAAATGTAACATCACTACTTCCAATTGTGACAACTTCATCAGTTTGTACAAAACCTTGATCGGCATTGGTGGAACCTTCTTTAACGAATACCGCTGCTCCATTTAATTCCGCCGCTGAATCACAATCCGATGCTCTTGACATAGCCGATCCGGAACCATTAAAAACATAAACACCATTTTCTGATGCGGTATCTTGATCTTTTACAAGTATACGATCATCGGTTGATAGTGTTACACCATCGATTGCAGCCGGCGCGTTTGTAAGACTAATATTTTCGGTTGAAGCAACACGAACCGGTGGTTTCCAATAAATATTGGAGGATACCACACTATCCACATAACTTTTATTGGCAACCTCAGACGAACTGGATGGTGTATTAGCTTTTAATGTACCATTTACAAAATTCCATGTAGCTGTAAGATCACATGCTGCCGGAGTAACGGCACCCGTGGCAATTTTACCCGATACAACGGAACCATTAGCCAATTGATATTGTCCAACTGCAAAATTGGATATTTTTGCTTGGGTTACTGCCCCAGCGGCGATTTTTGTCGCGGTGACCGAACTTGCGTTTAATTTATCTTCGGTTATCGCACTATCTTTTATTTGTGCACTAGTAATTTGAACAGCCATATATAGCTCCTATTTTTGATTAAGATTATCCAACCACAAAATCAATGAATAGAAAATCACCAATCTGCGGTGTGAATGAGAGTGAAAAAGACGTTGACGAATTAAATGATATATCATTTGGAGATTGTCGTATTCCATTATAGTATACACGTAATGAATCTTGATTCATAGATGATGAAGTGTTAAAAGATTGCGTAATTCCATCAATTTGATCTGAAATATCGAATTGTAGTAATTCCGAAATTCCATCACTGTATAATAACCGCGCCATGTTTCCTCCTTAGCGATGTTATGAAATGTTATATTATTCCAAAATGATAGAAACCGAAGCGGTTCCAGTTTGCGCGGCTACAAAAATCGATGATGCACGTTGTGTATCGTTTTTCAATTCAAGTTCCAAATAATTGTTGGATGTTACGAACGCTTTATGTGTACCAACCACACCGGAATCGGACGCGCCATTTTGCCCAACATACAAAGCGGTGGACGCTCCAATGGTGACACGTTTGGCGCCAAGTGGAAGAACGATTTCGGACCACGTGGTTCCAACGCTAACAACATATATGAATGGAAATGAATTTGATGATGATAAATCGGTAGCCATAACAAAATCCTTTTGTTTGAAAATAGTATGAATTTAGTATATAATGTAACATATTGTGATAATATATCATAATATTATATATATGTGTGGAAACGGTCACACCGGTTAACAGTGGAATCCACAAATTTATTTTTTCACTTTTAACAAATAGGATATAAAAAATGTCTTTACAAGATTTAGATTTTGCCGGACTTGAAACCGGCGGTTTGCGCCTTGCGGCGATGATTGAAGCCGAAGTACGCGCACTTTTGGCCGATAACGCCTCCATTCGTCAATCCGGTGCTTTGCTTTTTGCTGGTGATGTTGCCAATATTGGCTCGGATTCCATCACACTTCGTTTCGCTGGTTTAGATGGTTATGATGCTATGGCTTCCGCTTCCGATGGTGCTGATGTAAGCGCTTCACAACTCGAAATGGACACCGCAACAATCACAGTCGCACGTCAAGCACTTCGTTACGATATGACCGACCTCGCGAATTTGTCCGGGCTTGGATCCGATATTTCACCGTTTCGCTTAGCTGAAAGTATGGTTGGAGCGTTCGAAGCTCGTTTTATGGAAATCGTAGCGGCTACATTTGGAAGTTTTGGAACCAGTGTCGGAACATCCGGTGTTGATATGTCTATCGATGATTTTCTCGATGGTGTTTTCGCTTTGGAATTGGCCAACAATCCATCACAAATTTTTGCGGTATTACATCCACGTCAAATTGCAGATCTACAAGCATCAATCCGCAATGAAGCCGCGAACGCTATAGCATTCAATTCAGCATCTCACGATATGTTGAAGATGATGGGACAAGGATATGTCGGTGATTTCCTTGGTGTTCAAATACATAAATCTTCTTATGTTGCGGAATCCGCTGGAAATAAACAAGGTGCTATGTTCAGCGCTGGTGCAATCGCATACGCAATCGGAACACCCGCGCCAATGGTTGGAGCCGGTGGCGAAGTAAGACCAGCCGGAACACCAATCGTTGTTGAATATCAACGTGATGCATCCAAAGGATTGACCGAAATCATTGGAACCGCTTATTGTGGTGCTGGTATCGTTGAAGATGCGCGTGGTGTACTCGTTTCAACGGATGCATAATATCTGATTTTTCTGATTAAAATCGGATCGGTTTGGGGGAATTTCCTCCTTTTTCCCCAAGCCATCTTTTTGGTTTGGGGTACCTTTCCGATTTTTCACTTTTTTATTTTGCAAAGGAGGAAACATGCAAAATCAACCTTGGACTGGCTACCAAGCCAAAAAACAAACTGCCATTCCAGAAAAACCCAATCATCCGTTTTGGTTGATGCATCATCCAATGACATGTTGGGAATTGGTCGAAATCGATGATGAAAACTATCGATGGCTTCCAACATTTCGACATTTGAGAGAATTACCCGGTTGTAATGCGGTTCGAATGGTACCGAATGGACGTGGCGCCGATTCAACAATGGCACGTGTCCAAATGATGGATAACGGCTTTGAAATATTGGATTTGGAATTTGGATATCAACAAAGATTTCAATCACGATATGGTGGATGGATCTACAAAGAAATTTGGGCAACACCAAAAGTCATTGGAAATCGTGTCATATGGAATTTCGACCATAAATCATTCGATGAATGGAGGATGAAATTATTGGATGATGGTGTATTACCACAACCGGATGTCGATGTTTTGGATGTACTGATTGAACGTCAAGAAAGACGAATAGAAAGAAATGCACAACGTGGACACATTCCACACGTACAAAAACAAATCGCTTTGGAAGAAAAAAAATTGGAACATATGAAAAAAGCGAAAGATTTGTTGTATAATGATAAACAGGATGAATCGACATCCAAAAAGAGAAAGAAAGCATGAAAGAAAAAGAATACAATAAAAAATATCGAGCGGTACAGAGAATGGCGGATCGTTTGGTAAAACAAAACCCAAGTATTAGTTATACGGAGGCACGACAAGCGGCGCAAAAAATCGCACAACGTCATGACTCTAAAAAATAGAGATTATCTTAACCATCAAAAAAGGATATAGAAATGGCATCATATAATTCTAGTCAAGCGTTCAAAGTAGCTAGACATTTTCAATTCAAAAACGGTGTAAACATTGAAACAATAACAGCGGACAAAAATCTTACATATAAAGATTCCATGTTTCAAGTTATTACAAATTCCAAAGGAAGTTCCGCAACAATCAAAACACCACCAAAAAAGGATGGTGCGGTATTCTTTTTTCGTAACGATGCTCTATCCGGACATGCTTATGTTATACAAGATGCCGATGGAAATCCTATCATTGGCGGCGCCGGTGTTGCGGCTGGTGAAAGTGCCATTGTCGTTTGTGATGGTTCATCTTGGGATATTTTATTACACGTATAACGAGATAACACATGCCCGAATTATCAACCCCATACGCGCCACGAATACGTGCGCCACAACTTATCGAAAGAGCCAAAACACAATTGGTTTCTTTGGATGTATATCGTGATGGTGCCAAAATTGATTTCACATCCGGTTTGTATTCCTTACAAGATCAGACCGGAAAATTTATTTTGGAAAATCAAAACGTGAATAAAGTGGATAGTTCGGCACAATACACCATCGCCGCTTCACAAGTACCATCAACCACAACACTATCCGAAGGATGGATGGAAACGTGGAAAATAACGATTGGCACAACACAATACACATTCAAACGACCAGCGTATATTTGTTTATCACCGATTTATCCAGTGATATCAGATATTGATTTAACAACATTGTATCCGGATTTGTCGAATCTACTTCCAACCGATGAAACATCATGGCAAAAGTGGATCGATGAATCGTGGTTTCAAGTGTTGAATCGTATTCGTATCGCCGGCCGGCTTCCATATTTGATTATGGATCCGCATGCTTTACGTGAACCACATATCAACCTTTGTTTATCTTTAATATGGCGCGCTTTACATAGTGCATTGGGCCAGAGTGAAGGAAGATATTTGGATCTTGCAAGGGAACATGAACGTGCGTTTGAACGTACATTTTCATCAATGAATTTTCGATATGATGAAGATGAGGACGGTGTAATGGATGACCCATATGAACGAACCGGTGGTGTATCTCAAATATATTTGTCCGATCCACCGCGCGCGTTTTATCGTCGTTTTGGGATGAGATAATGACAACAATCAGTGTATCCAATATTCAAGATCATGTAGCTACGGCCATCATTGGAATTTCCGGTGGTGGATTTCGTCGTTCTACATTTCCGATTCTGATGTTTGGGAAAACACAACAAACCGTGGCACATTTGGCGTTTTCGATTGGTGCCAATGCTACCAACGCCGTATCCGGTCGCCAAAGACCATCGGAAGGTGTTGAATGTATCACCCAAATCGAAGTACGTTTTTCATATCGAATTCGACCATTATCACAAAATGATGACTATGATAATTTGCTAGACAAAGAACAATCAATCATCAAAGCGATATTGGACCGAACCGACACCGATTTATATGAATCCACACATTTTCGTTATATAAACTCACAACGTGAAATATCGGATAGTGGAGAATATTTTTTTTCATCATCGTTTTTCGATGCATATCACTATTTACCTATAAATTAATAATTGGAGGCTTACATGGCTGAATCAACGAGTGTCGCGGTACGTCGCGACGGAACAATACGAATACTTGATGGTACCACACCAACACCAAATCAATACACCGTAGCATATGAGAATGGCGATTTTTCATTCACGGAGGAAAAAAGCGATCGTGTTGTGATTCGTGATCGTGGAACCATCGTTGGATTGAGACGCGCCGACGATCCGGTTTTGTCTTTTTCATTCACGGTTCATTTTCGCGAGCTTACCAATACATCATCGGATTCCATTATCGATTTCATTATGAAAACTGGTAACGCATCAATAAATGTTAGCGCCGGCGGAAATGGTTATGAACAATATTTGGTGGATATCGAATTTGATGTTGATAAAACCGCAATCGGCGCCGAAGTTGTTGGCCATCGTGCTACATTATCGAAATGTCTACTTACATATCAAGTATCCGAAGGGGATCCAGATAGCATTTCATTAACCGGTGAATGTTATGGTGGTATCGTAAGAAGTACATTTACACCATAATTATATTTGATTCATTTTTTTATCGTCCAAAGGAGGAAACATGGAAGATAAACAACAAGTAAATTTGGGAAAATTTGGAATGGTGGACATTGAATATCCGAAAAGCATTTCTATACTATTGGATATTGTCTTTGAACAATCATCCACCAATGGGAACCGTGCGAAATTTGGAAGATTATCGGCGGCGGCCATCGGTGTTTTATGTCCATCCATTCGACCACCAAAATATTCGATGATGGATTGTGACCCGTTGATGTATGGCGCTACAATGCAAAAATATCTTTTGGACAATGGTGTTTCATTGGGTGATATTATCACCGCCGGTTCCAAATGTTTGGTTTTGGCTGGTTCAAAAATACCATCAAATGACGAGGTCGAAGAAAGGGAAAATTTTTCATCGGATCCCGTGGAGGAATCCAAAGAATAATACTTGATATCGAAAAAGATTGGAATCAAACACCGGGATGGTTTATTGGACTTGAAAAGGATTTACAGATTGATTTGATAGCTCATTATAGATTGTCAAGAATGGATCCAAAGCATATCCAGAAACGAAAAGAAAGATTGAAAAAAGAACGATTTTTGAAACAACGCGAAAAATATTTACGAAAGGGATCCAATGGGATTTGAAATCAAAACATCATCCGGTCATACAATCAAAAGTCAATCCGGCGCTCTACGTATCTTTGAAGATGGATTAAATGATTTGTTGCGTCCATTGGAAAACGAAATGAAAATGTCGTTGGTTCCAATATTAAATCAAACGAAAAAAAATTGGCCATATGACCACCGCCGGACACGAACACGAGAAAACAAACCACATTCGCGAGATATGTTTTTCATCAAGTCATCAAAAATTATCCAAGGTGGAAACATTGGATTGAAAGTGTCGATAAACAACAATGCACAATACGCATATATGATCAAAACGGCGATTGGATTCGAATCTGAAACAAAAGACAATCGCCGAGTTCCTCTTCCAAAAAATTCACACGTATTTTCAAAACTATTGTATGACCCAATGAAAAACCAAGCGCAAAATATCGCTGAAAAAATGGCCAATGAATATTTGAAGATTGTAAGAAGGATAGCATAATGGCGGACGTGAATAAAACCATCGAAATCAGTTACACGGCGAATATCGGCGCGTTGGAACGTGCGTTGAAACGTATTCCCGGAATCACTGAAAAACAGATGAAACAGGCAATCAACGAAGTTGAAAAAGAGTTGAAAAAAGCCGAACGCGCCGCCGATAAAACATCCAAATCATTCAAAGAAAAGTTTTCGAATATGTCCAAATCCGCTTCGATGGCCGGTGTTGCGATTGCCGGCGCTGGATATGCGATGTTGGAATTTGGTCAACGTGTAGCCGATGCCACCAATGATTTGGTGGACACATCCACCAAAACCGGAATCGCCGCCGAAACATTACAAGGATTGAAAATCGCCGCCGAAGGAAGTGGATTGGCGTTCGAACAGTTTATTGGACCCCTCCAAAAACTTCAATTCTTTATGGTGGAAGCCAATAACGAAAATAAAAACGCGATAGATTTGTTCGAAAAAATGGGTGTTCAAGTCAATGAAACCAATGGAGATTTGCGAAACGCCGATGATGTTTTTCGAGACATGATGAAATCACTTGGTGAAATGGATAGTGATTTGGAACGAAACGCGTTATTGATGAAAATGTTTGGTGAATCCGGCGCTATATTTGCGCAGTCCGGCGCGGTTGGTGCTATGGATGAATTCATTTCATTGGGTAGAGAATTTGGATTAGATGTTGGACCGGAAGCCGTAAAACAAGCCGCCGATTTCCAACGCGCGATGGCTGATTTGGGTGCAGTTGGAACCGGAGCCATGCAAGAAATTCTTATGACAATGACCGGAACCGCTGGAATATCATCGGCGATTGATTCGATAACATCCGGAATCATATATACCAAAGCGGCATTTGTTGCGGCGTTCAATGGCATGTCGGTTCAAATATCAATTGTGAACGGTCATTTGGTCGCTATGCAACATCTTTTGTCCGGTGATGTTGTGATGGCCGCCAACGCCATCAAAGAAGGATTCAACGCGGCTTTCGAAAATGTTGACACCGCTTTTAATGCATTTTCCGAAGCTGAAAAAGAAATTGAAAAACTACATCAAGCACGAATGAAAATCCGTTCGGATAGTGAAAAGCCAATCAAGACACCATCCAGAAAACCACAAATCGAGGAAATCAAAGAAGAAACCAAAGCATTGGAAAAACTGATTGAAATACGAAATAATGATTTGGATGTACTTGGTGATATTTTTGACGCCCAATCATCATTGTTTGATATGTCGATGGAATTATACAAAGGTGAATTATCTGATGAAGATAAATTAAGAAAAGCACACGAAGATAGATTGGAAAGAATCAAAGAAATCCAATATGCACAACAACAAGCATATCAACAACGAACCACGGATTTGGAAAAAGCGTTGGAAGCCGGTGAAATATCCGAAGATGATTATATGGCTCGACGTATCGAAATGCGTGATCAAATCGTCAATATGTACGAACAAGGGAATCAAGCGCGATATTTCAGTGAACAGAAATTACAAGATGATTTGGTAGATTTGGAAAAAGCGGCCATCGATGAAATCATTGAAGAACGAAAAGCGATGAACCAACAAATGATCGATGAAGCGATGAATTTGGTAAGTGGAATATCATCGGCATTTTTACAAATCCAAGATAATGCAATAGAACAATATGTTCGAAATCGCGATGAAGCCATCCAAAACATTGAAAAGATGGAAAAAGCCGGTGTTATTAGTTCGGAAGAATCAGCACGTCAACGAACAGACATTGAAAAGGCATATCAACAAACCATCGAAAAACAAATGATGAAATCATTTCGAATGAAACAATCGGCGGCGGTGGCTGGAATACTGATCGATATGGCCCAATCATCGGCGCGCGCGTTCGCTGATTATCCTTTTCCGGCTTCGGTTGGAATTGCGGCGTTGGCGGCTGGAAAAGCTGGATTGGAATTGGCGGCGGTACAATCACAACCACCACCAAAATTCGATGTTGGTGGTATGGTTGGACAGTCGGATCCATTGGCACCGGACCAAACACAAGCGCAATTATTAACCGGTGAAGCCGTTTTGGATCGTGCCACGGTTCAACGGCTTGGTGGCGAACAAGGATTGAGAGAATTACAAAACGCACCACAACAAAAAGTGGTAGTCATACAACCATTCAAACATTTTGATCGTTTCATATCGGCCGGTGAAAAACGTGGAAGATTTGGAACAAAACGCGCGTCCGGTAGGTATTAAAATGGCATTAAAAACACAAGAACATTTTCGTGGATTTTTGGTCCCCTCACCATTCAATGTTGATTCCATCGATTATTCATCCACAACCGCAACACAAGCCGGTTCGCGTTGTGGAAGTCCAAAGAATCTAACACAAAACGATATGTCATTGGCATCGTTTGGAGATCAAGATGATTTGGAAGATATAACCATTGAAACAATCAAAGGAGGCACACCGGGAAATGTTGAAAATCCGGCGATGTTCAAGTTTTCCGAAACCGGTGAATCAACATATTATGGTCAATTTGGTCGAAATGGTATATCCGGATTTGAAATGATCGCCGCCGAAGCAACAGAACAATATAATTATCCATATGTCCAACCATTATCGAATGGCGATAAACTTGTAGCTTACCAGAGATACACAAGTGGAAATAATAAATATGTTTTGGTGGATAAGTGTTTGAATACCGATACAACATCTACGTGGACAAACAAATTAACATTGGAAGTTCAAAACACATCATCACAAGATATATTTCCATCGATGTGTATGATGGATGATGGTTCGATATTATTGGCATTTTTACAAGTCGATGATAGTACAAATTACGCGAATATATCAATATATCGTTCAACAAATGATGGTGATAATTGGACATTGGTGAATGAAGGATGTTTGGATATAAAGATAAGCATAAACGAACAAATTCCACAACGAATTCGAATGGCCTATTCCAGAGGACAAACCATTTTGATCTTGGAACATTATTGGTTCAATTCCTTGGATACACATCGAAATCGAATCATCCAATATTTATCCGTGAATGGTGGAATGACATTTTCAAAAGTTGATGAATCAATCGCCGGTGATGATTATATATATCGCATCGATTTATACACGGATACGAATGGAGATTTCATTTTTACTTGGATACGAGATCCGGATTTTATATCGATATTGTCATTTTCTGATGGTGGATCGTCGATTATCGATCAAATACTTGGAAATGACTATGAAGATATTGTGGATTATAGTGGCGCCGGCTCATCGGCTTTGTCTACGTGTTATTTATCATCAAATTTGTTATCAGATGGTGAATGTACATCGTATGAAATTCTGAATGGTGAAAAACATTTGGTTTTTAGATTACGAACATTGATATCATCAGCAACATATTATTCAACAAATTTATATTATTCATCCGATGGTGATTTGGATGGTTTTATTTCACCAATACAACAATATTTGGTAAGTCATAATGATACAATCACACGTTTGATTGATATACATGCGCGGTATGTTGATGGCCGAAGTGGATTATTTTCCAGTCACATCTCAAATCCGGGTCCGGATGATAATTCGGTTCATGTGATTTACTACAATCAAATGTCGAATGTATCTTTGGATGTTACAAATGATGTTGGAATATATACAAACAAATTTGATATCAATAATTTCTATTCAACTTGGTTTCCATTCGACGAGCCACATGAAACCGGATGGTGGACACGAACTGTATCCGGATCCGTAGGGAATACAATAAACGATGGAAGAATGCGAACAATCTGCAATTCGTCCGGTGGACAAATTTTTTATACATATACATCCGGTTCATCCGGTAATTTGTTACTTCGATTTCGTTGTAAACCTACATTGGGCGGTTCCTCATCATCAACGGAACGTGGTGTAGAATTGATTATTGATGATGGTTCATCACGTTACATTGTGGAAATACGAATCGATACAAACGCGATTGATGTGTACGATGTAACCGGCGCCACATCGATGGGTTCATCATCCGGACACAACACCGAACAGATCGAATTTTTGGTATCTTTTACGGGTTCAAATATCATTGTATGGGATACATACGATGTGTACAAAAGCCGAAAAACATGGCGTGAAATCGCGAACGCCGGCGTGACATCCACATCATCAATCACATCCGGCCGCACTATAAAATGGGGACATATTACCACATCCACATCACAAGTATCGACATATTGGTATGAATTCCATTTTGGATTAACTGGATTTGATGAAATACCATCATTGATTGGTGTTCCGTATCCATCCACCGGATTGAAACAATTTGTGAATGGTGGATGTTCAATATCAACCATAGATGGACCGGCGCGAATTGGCGATCAATACCAAATCAAACGACAATATGATTTCGCTTTGGAACGTATGATGTTTGACGTGAACACATCGCCACGTGTAAAATGGCAATCAACCAACACATCCGCACAAGATATTGTTTGGTATACATATGGAAATGATACCGTTAGAGACATATCCACAAACAACATGGGCGCCGTTACATTACTAGGATGTAATTTTCGTGAATTTACATTATATTATGAAGCGTTTGGTTCATGGACATCGCTTGGTGTTATTAATATGTCGGATGGATTGGTTTGTGATTTGATTCGGATTGGTTCAACAGTACGTTCCACAACATCCGGTGGTGGTTCCTTTTATGCGTTCGAAAATGAATTTGCGGGTTGTATATGTGAGCTCACATATTTAACCTCAACAAAATATCGTCGTATCATATCAAATTCATCCGGTGTTATGGGTAGTACAACCGGAAAACCGGCCACGTTTGTTTTGGATGGAATCGATGACACCGAACCATACACCGGAACATTCAAAGTATATTCCAGACAAGTAACAATCACACATTCCGTTTTATCATCATCACGTTGGAAAATATCATTTCCTTCACAAACCATCGTGGATTCATATTTTGAAATTGGCCAAATTATCCACGGTTCCATGTTTATTTTCGCACCACAATATGGTCGTGGAAGATCAATAACCTATGAATCAAACACGGATATATATCAAACAACAGATAACCAAATTAAAACACGTGTTCGAAGTATTGGACATCGAACCGCTAGAATTTCATGGACGGATCCCGTCGATCAAACAACATTGTTCGAATCATCGTTTGATGGTGATTATTTCAGCACATTAAACACAGACACCCAAACATATTCAATCGCGAATTATGGTGATATTCCGTATTCGATGATTGGATTGTATACTTATTTGGATGGCGCTGGAAAACCGATTGTATATATTCCAGCGATTAAAGCCGGTCTCACAAAAAGAGTGTTAAACAGATATCAAGATTTCATATATGGCATTACAACATCAAACATATCGATTGATAATGTTTTGGGTGATGAAAATGTCGATGAATGTTACAGAATTTCACAAATTGATATCAGAGAGATAACATGAAATTAGCTCCATCATACATTGAATTACTTGGTTCGGATATTGTTTTTTTGATGGAATTGGATTGGAATGGTCAAACATATAGATTTTCCACAATGCCAATCGAAATCGAAAAAGATGATGGAACCACGATATCATTTCAAGGCGCCATCGACGATCCGGATTTTCGTTTGGAATCGTCGGTTTTGGGCTTCAATGCTGAATCCAATTCCATTCCGATGGAGGTATATTTTGATAATATCAATGTATCACAACAAAGATTCCAAGGAAATCTTTTGGACGAATCACCATGTGAAATATCTTACATTTTGATACGTGAATTTCAGCCGGTCCACACGTATGAACAACGCGTGGTCATGATGAAAGGAAAAGTTACACAACCCGTTTTTGGACACGTAGATCAGCCAATTGGATATGTAGCGTTTTCAATCGAAAATGAAACGGATGATCAAATCATCCAAATTGTGGATCCAGAAAAGAAAATATCATATCAAACATTCGTGGATCCACATGATTCAACTGCCATTGGAAAAGTATATCCATTCATCATTGGTTCACCGGGGAATCAAATTCCACAAACAACATCCACCGGTGGAATATTCAACGCCGATATATATTGTACACCGGCTTATTTGAACAACGAACAAAACACGGTTGGCGGTGTTTTTGAATTAATGGTGGCCGGTCATCCGGTTGAAGCTACATCGGTGGAGGTGGTTGATTTTGCACACAACACCGCGTCGATATCCATTTCACAATCGTTTGATCTACTTGGTAATGAAATCAGTGTTATAACAACATCCACGGCCATCGAAGGAAATCAAAGCACATCGGAAAACGCTGGAAATCCATATTATTGGATCCGATGGACAAATGGTGGTGGTTTTCCAAATCCTTTTGGTGATGGAGCGTTGGAAAAAGCCGGTGATTTATTGTTGTATCTTTTGATGAAAACCAAAGCCAATATCGATTTTCCTTCTTTCGATTCCATTCGTGAATATCTGAATGTATACAAATTCACCGGATACATCAACACAGATATAACCGTTCAACAGTTCATCCAAACACATATGATTCCATTCTTACCATTGGAGATTGTGAACGGTCCGAACGGATTGCGACCAATCACACCAATGATTTTTCGCAACAATCCATCGTCGCTATTTGATTTTCAAGTAGATGATAATTGTCGTTTGATATCACCAATCCAGCCATCCATATCATCGGATGAAATCATCAATGAAGTTACATTGAAATATGGATACAGTGGATTTTTTGATAAATATTTGGGATATTACACCATCAAAGAAAGCGAATACACGACAATTTCCAAAAATCGTTTTGGTGTACGAAAACAGGAAATCGAATTGGAATTCGTCACAGATTTTTCCACGGTTCAACGGATTGGTGCCAATATACTTCGTCAACGTGCTTTGGGATATTTCACGGTGGATATCCAATCAGATTTCGAATATGGCTATCTCTATTTGGGTGATGTTGTTACATTGACATCCATCATCCACGGAATGAATCGGATAAAATGTCAAATCATAGCTAAAGAATATCAAGACAAACAATGGATGTACACTTTGATGATAGAAGACAATCCCATCGTAAACAATAGGACAATATTATGAAAAGACCACACATACTTGATATCGTCGAATCGGCTGGTTTCAAGGTTTTCGAAAATGGTGATTTCAACTTGAATATTATTGGTGTTCGAACGCCATTGGGCGCCGCCGTTCCAAATCGCTTTGATGATTGGTTACATGTCGCATATAAACAAACCGGACATTGGAAACATCACAAATATCGTATAACAACCGAACCTGGAAAATATTGGTTATTGAATGGACGAAAGAAGGGAACCGCGGTGATGTGTAGTCCACAACAGGTTTGTGGAGGATGGCAAATCGGAAAACATCGTGGAAAATACGACGCTTTATGTCAAAGGTTACCCGTCCGTGTTTGGCGAGATTCGGATCGTGATGAAGTTGCGGAAGAATCGCAAGTAGTAGACCAAGGGATTTTCGGAATCAACATTCATCGTTCAAATCCTTCGCGTGAATCGGTATTCGTGGATAAATGGTCAGCTGGATGTCAAGTTTTCGCTAGTCCTATCGAATTCGATCATTTCATGTTATTATGTAGGAAACAAATCGAATTTCGTGGATGGCCAACATTCACATATACTCTTATTACTGGAAAATATAATGAAGAATATTAAGGTTCCATGGCTTGAATTGATACAGATTTTTCAAGACCAAACAAAAAAGATTGTCGAAGATGTCCAAGCGGCGCGCGCTGATGATAAAAGAGTAGACAAAGACGAATTAAAAGATATTGTAGCTGAAAATATCATTGAATTGATTGTACCCATCACCAAAGCGTTTATCGAAAAAAATGGAATTTAGGAATGGAAATGGAATTCATCGATATATTGTTGCAAAATGGCGCGATGGGATTGTTCGCGGCTTATCTTGTATATAGAGATACAAAAAGTGAAAAACGATTGGATGAAATGAACAGTCGTTTCCTTTTGAAAATCGATGAAATCACACGTTTGAACGCCGCAAATGAGGAACAACAATTGTTGAAATTCGAAGTACGCGAGGAAAAACTGCGAACGAAATATGATGAAGTGGTTGGAAAACTGGATGATGAACGAAAAACCATCACAAATTCCATATCTTCCAAATTGGATTCAACCACCGGAAAAATGGAAAACATCACCGAAAAATTAACGACAATAGCGACAAAATTTGATGATATTTCATCCAGAATATCAGTTTTGGAACAAAAGGTGACACATTTGGATGGTCAGATTTCCGGAATCAAATTGATAGTCGAATCAAATAAGAGATGATCCATTGAAATCGATGAAGCCGGCCGGCGTTCATAAGTTTTCGATATAATTTGGCGGTGTCATGAACGTCTTTTGTTGCGGTGTGGTTTCCTTCCAAAGACCATCCAAAGAATTTCCGTACAGTATCCAAAGATAAAGACATACCAAGGAAATCAAGATGGTAATGACACAAAACAACCGTATCAATGAATCGATAGTCATATTTGGGTTTTGAAATACCTTGTACGCGCCACAATTCCACAATGAAATCCATATCGAATTTCACATTGTGACCAATGATTGTTTTTCCGGCTATGCGGTTTCGAAGTTCGATGGCAATCGCATTTTGAGATACTGCATTATTCCAAAGCTCACGATCGTTTTCGTATCCGTTGATTTTCAATGCGGTAGAATCGGCGCGTTTATATTCAAATTGACATCGTTGTGACCACATATCCACGATTTCATTGTTATCATCCAATGTAGCTATACATACTTCAATGATTTGGTGTTTTTCCGGATTCAAACCGGATGTTTCGCAATCAATAACGATTTTTGTATTATTTTTTTTGATCATTGTTTGTTTCCTCCAAAAGTAGCAAAAATAGAATAATGATTGTAAGAATAACACCACCGAGATGAAAGAGCGGTCGAAAATTGGCCAATAAGAAATGAAAATTCCACATTGTATCGATTATAAGATTGTTCATTGTTTTTTTCCTTTTTTTGTTTGACGTGTAAAATATTATTTGATACTGTAAAGTATAGTTATACAATAATGTGTAACTATTTACTTGTCAATACTTTAATATAAAAAAGGAGATAAAAATGTTAAAAAATCTTATGGATGATTTACAACTTATCAAAAAAATGTCGGTTACATCGATATGTCAACAATTAGGTGTATCCAGACAAACATATTATAATTGGATCGAAGGGAATCATTGTCCGACATTCAAAAACATTATTGCATTGGCTGAATGTTTCACGGATGATTTTTCGGAACAAGAAAAAATAGCTCAAAAAATACAAATGGCTGTATTCCAAACACAATTCAAAAGGATGATAAACAATGGAAAACAATAACAAAAAATCATTTCATTTCGATTATCTTTTGGAACCAAAATCGTGTCCACGTCCACGCGTAACAAAAACAAGTCATTCATATATGCCGAAAGATTATGTTGTATGGAAACGTCAGTTCATCCAAGAAACGGCGCTTTTATTGGCTGAATATGAAGATTTCAAAACCATCGATTATCCGGTTACGATTGGAATCACATTCGTTTTTCCACGTCCCCAAAGAATGAAACACCGAGAAATTCCATCAGAACGATTGTTTCATGCATCAAAACCGGATGTTGATAACTGTATCAAAGCCGTTTTGGATGGATTGGTGGACGCCCAATGTTTAACGGATGATCATTTGGTTGTATCTGTGACTGGTACCAAATATTATTGTTCAAAAATTGATGATGATACATATGAGTATTCACACATATCGGTATCAATCTTTGAATGCTAACAAAAAAAATGATGGCACGCCAACTAACCAAATCCGGCGCGCCATCGAAGTCAAACTAACTAACAAAAACAATGAGTCAAATATACAAGGAGAAAACAATGTATAAAGATAAGATAATACATTTTCATATGTATCGCAATCATTTCGATAAAAAAGGTGTTTCGGTATCGCTACCACAACACAAAATGGATAGTGATTTTTTGAAGTTTAGAATTCGTGATGAAAAAAATGGTGCGGCTTTTTGTCCAGCTGTCATGAATGGTCCAAGATCAAAAAAGAATGTCAAAGAAATTACGATGTTGGTTTTTGACATTGACGATGGAACATCCGTTGGAAAAAATATGTGTTTTTGGGGTACGAAATACTATTTTTATACTAGCTTTTCGCATACTTGGGAAAAACACAAGTGGAGGATCGTTTTTCCGCTTGAAAAACCAATTCCGGCGGTAGATTGGAATCGTGCGTGGATTGCGGCGATGGAATTTTGGACTGAAAAAACCGGATTGGAAACCGGACCGGACCAACAATGTAAAGATCCATCAAGAATATATTACATGCCAGCGCACAAACCACAATCACCAAAAGATTCATATTTTCAACCAGCGAAGGAATGGCCATGGTTAGATTTGGATTATTCACACATTCCAGAACAAAAAACCATTGTGAAATCAAATCCATCACCAACATTTGATTCAAGTAGTGTAAAATACTACGGACGTGGATCCATCATTCAACAAATCATCGAACAATATAACACCGATGAACATTCAAGACGTTGGTTATCGTCTCGATTGGTTGGTGTGGATCGTGGTGATCGTTTTGAAAAAATACCGTGTCCATTTTGCAATCGTCCATCGATGTATTTTTATTACGCGCCAATCCAATCACCAGCGGCGATTTGTGGACATCGAAATTCGTGTGGAAAATCAATATCATTATACAATTTATCAAAATACAATAATATCGACTAAAAAGGAAACATATGATGAACATAGAAGATTTACAAAACTTGAAAAAACAACTACAACCGGAAAACATTCCATTGGAACGCCGAACAAAGATTGTTGGAAACCAAATGATTGAAGGGGAACCATTTCCATATTTGGAAAATATCATTCGTGTATTACGCTTTGATTCCAGATTGGAAAACGCGATTCGATTGAATGAATTTACACAGCAGGTTCACGTCAAATTTCCGGACCAATACTATTCAGATAGTGAAATATTATCGGATACGGACGAGGTATGGTTGGCGGATTGGTTATCACGTGTGTATCAATTACGTGTGAACATGAAGATGTTACACGAAGCCATCATTTTCATCGCTAGAGAAAACAGATATCATCCGGTTCGCGAATGGATGAAAACATTGGAATGGGATGGTGAAAAACGATTGGAAACAATGTTGATTGATTGGTGCGGTGTATCTGATTCAGAATTACATCGTGCATATTCCAAACGATGGTTGATTGGAGCCGTGAAAAGATTGTTTCATGCTTCATCAAAAGACCCGGTATATATCAAATCCATTTTGGTTTTGACCGGTCAACAAAATTTTGGAAAATCGATGTTTTTGAAAACATTGTGTGGAAATCAAGAATGGTTCGCGGATACCAAATTCAACATGAATCACGAATACGCGGCTTTGAAATTGCAAGGAAAATTTATATATGAATTAGCGGAGTGGGCTGGAAGATCCAAAGATGCGGAAATCGAAAAAGCGTTCATATCATCGGCTTCGGATACGGTAAAAGTTCCATACGCACGAAACGCCGTAACACTTCCAAGACAAGGAATAATGGTTGTGACTTCCAATAGAATGGATTTATTGACCGATTCCACCGGTTCAACGCGTTTTTGGTGTGTTCAAGTCGGTGAAACAATGGATGAACGATTTGATCGTGATAGTTTTTCAAAAGTAGTTCCTCAAATTTGGGCTGAAGCCATACATTATATGATGGAAGATGAACAACATTGGTTGACGGATGAAGAGGAACAACTGCGAATGGATGAAGCCGATATTTTTTCCACCATCGATCCGTGGTTGGATAAGCTGGAAAGCGGTGAATTTACCAAACCGCTTTTTTTGAAGCGTGGACGCGTTGACGTTGTGGATTTCAACTTGGCGATGAATCTTTTGGAGGTACCCATGCAAAACCGAACCAGTGGAACACGATCCAGAATTGAATTCTGTTTGAAAAAACTAGGATATCAACCATATATGGCAAATATGCCCAATGGAAAACGTGTTCGATGTTATCGATATAATGATCAATCCAAAAATGTATGATATAATATATTCCATCATACACCACAAAACACCGGATGATTGATGGACAAAAACACCGAAAAAAAACAAGATACACCATGTGAAATATGTTTCGCGGATCCATGCGATTGTGAAGATTTATTTCAACCATATCGTGAAATGCAAAAAAACAATATTTCCGAATTGCGCTATCAAATCACCAATCTTTTGGAATTGATAGAGATGGCCAAACACCAATTGGAATATACGAATCTACTGATGGAGGAATCGAAAAAACGGCTTGATTCTTCCATCGCTGATTTTATTGTAGACTCTGATGAAGATGACCGGACCGATTTGATTCGATACTTATATTGGAAAACGGACATGTCACCAACATCGATTGGTGAATTGATAGATGTAAACAAAGAACGGATTTATGGGATCGCCGGACCATTACCGATTCAAATGAATTGTGAAATATGCCATCGAACATTTGTTTCCACCATTCGATCCAGAAACGAACAACCATCAAAAACGTGTTCATCGTGTGATGCTTTGAAAATACGAAAAGAACATGATGTGTGGATGAATCAATGGACGAAAACACCAATGAATTCACCGGTGAATTATGCCAGTTATATATCTTCACATGCTTGGAAACAAACAGCGCGTCGAATGAGAGAAAAAGCCGGTTTTAAATGTCAATTGTGTGGTGCCAATGATAAACCATTGAATGTCCATCATAACAGTTATGAAAGGCTTGGACGTGAACGTGATGATGATTTGGTGGTATTGTGTGAACCATGCCATCATCGATTTCATACTCAATCATCATCCAATTGAATTTTTCCATTTTCATCCGGTTCCAGAATCGCCACAATCCCATGGTCATTGTTGAGCTCCAAAATATCCAATTCTTCATCGGTGTGAATATAATACATATCGTGTTTTTTGTCATATTGGATTGGATATCCATATGTATATTCTACGAAATCAAAACAATCGGCATGCCAATTCATCTTTGAGGAATCCGGAAATGTGTGGACAATATAAACAAATTTTTGTGATGATTCTTCAGACATAACACCTTCCAAAATTAGATTGAAAATTCCATAATTCAACAATGATAACACATCAAAGTTTTTTGGAACCTTTACATGGGTTCGATTCGCGATGTCAAAAATCATCCAAGGTTTTCCGAATCGCATAGCTATACGATACACTTTTTCATCACATACAATTTCGACGTGATGTTTGTTCATATCTTTAATGATAAGTAATTTGTGATTCCTTGACATAACAAGATCAATGTATCAAAAAAAACGTATTTTGTTTACACTTTACATATTTTTGACAATTGGAACAAAAACAAGATCCAAAATGATCCAAAAAATGTTCCAAAAAATCAATCAAATCTATTCGTGACAATCGTTATTTATTCTTCCAATTATATAATTGGAACATTGGAACATAAAAAAACAAAAGAAATTATTAATAATATATAAAATGTATAGAAAAACGATGATCCAATGATCCAAATGTTCCAAAAGATATTTTTTTTTATCTTTTTTTCATAATTATGTAAAATAATACTTTACAGATTGAAAATAATAAATTAGTATTGTAATTACTAACCAACTAACCAAAGGAAAAACAATGACTATCGATTATAAAAACTTGAAAAGAGGAACAACATTTTTCGACGAATATGGAAACGAATGGTGGATTATAGAACGTGAAGAATGGAAAATGGACGAAGGAATTGAAATTTGGTACACAATCAGAAATTTCAGACTCGACGAAAAAAACGTTTCACCAACTGCATTACAAAGAGATTTCAAAATACAATAATAACAACTAACAACTAACATGGGGCCGTAAAAAGCCCCAACTAACCAAAGGAAAAAACAATGAACTTACAAAATTATGAAGAGTGGAAAAAAGCAATTATAGAAAGACAATTAACAACAGAAGAATTGGAATATGGAAAAAAGAAGATTCACAAAAATATTCAGCAGATGAATGAAAAAATTAAATGGTTAAAGAAAGATATAGAAAACCTATATTTTTATATGGTAGTAAAAACCTATTCGAAAAACATGAATAGTCACGCAAGACTACTCAGGCATGAAATGGGATTAGAAATTAATAAAATTGAGGATGCTAGAAGAGAGCAAAGGAAGAGAATAGATTTTATTGAAGAACTAATTAAACAATCAATTAACCAATAACCAAAGGAAAAAACAATGGAAACACAAAACATCGAAAAAAAATACATTCTGATTCATTTTCATAATGGTGAAACAGTTATAATAATGAACAACGATTTCGCGGTGGATTACATGATCAAATATTCGTACGAAATCGAAACGATGGAATATATCACGCTGATTATTCCATCATAAAACACACAATAAAAAAAAGAACATACTAAACACCATTCAATATCGGATGGTGTTTTTTTTATTCTTCATTCCGTTCGATTCTATCCATAACGGCTTCAACCCATCGTTTCCCATCATCACCGCCCCATGCTTCCCAAGATTGCCATGCTTTGGATGTCTTATCATTTCGACGATTTGCGCGTTCCTCCGGTGTATCGTGACGAGCAAACCACGCGCGCATTGTTCGAAGTGTATCAATAGACAATGGACGTCCACCAATCAATTTTCGAGCCGTTGAAACGCCGGTGGTGTCATTTCCTTTTTCATCCTTCATCGCTTTTTTGGATGGTGGTAGTTTTGCGCGAACCATCAAAGCACGACGCGCGTTTTCCTGAACACGTTTTGGTGGTACTGTATTTATTCTTTGTTTGGCCATGTTTATATCTCCATAAAAATATGATAGTATTATAACATGCCACAACGAATCATCATCACAGACCGTTCCACCAATCGCGCCATCCAACAAGCGATTCCCAAACTTATGAAGGATTTGGGATATTCAAAAAAAAGAGCTACTGCGGCGGCCATCCGAATGGGTAGTGTTGGCCAACTGGATCCGGCTGGAAACTTTTTTTCGGTATCCGTGGCACGTGGCGCGGCGGCGATTGCCATGCGAATGGTCCAACAAAATATGAAAAAGAATCGAACGCCCAAAAAAACACAAATAAACACTGGAATCATTGGCGAAGTGGTTGCAAGTCCAACCGCGCTTGGAATCGCCTACACACAACAAACACGAACCATTAAACCATCAAAGAAGTGATGAATATATATTACAGTTTATATTTATTCATAATTGTATACATATACTTGATTTTTGCATAGAATTATAAACTATATTGTATTTTCAAATGTTCATCCATATCACGTTGTAACGCTTCAAAACATTCCATTATGATATCTTCCAGAGGAACACCATAACATTCCGATATTTGTTTGCATAACTGCGCAATCATTGGTGGACGTGGAAAAGGATCGTTATATAACCATCTCCGCATGTTCCTTGCATTGTAATGATATTTATCGGCAAATTCATTTGGACGTTTGATATTTCGTCTTAAGAATGAACGAAAATGTTTGTTGGTGTATGGTATATTCATTGTTTTTTTCCTCAAAATAGTTTCAATTGTCTTTGGTGTTCCTTCAATCTTTTGGAAGCTGCTTCGAAATAGTCCACATCAAGTTCATATCCATCCAGAGAATAACCCATATCATGACATGCTATAGCGATGGAACCAGAACCAAGATGTGTATCCAATATTGTATCGCCTTCTTTTCCAAATCGATTCAAACACCAAACATATAATTCGATTGGTTTTTGTGTTGGATGTATTTTACCTTTATATCGATTATCAAAAGTGAACATTGGCGCCGGAAAATCAAATGATGTCCATGCCATTTCCCATTGACTGAAATTTTCCCAAGGTTGTTTTTTATTCCAACAAATAACACAACGAGAAGGTGGAAGATCAAAATAATTTCCGCCCCAAATGATTTGGTTTTTTGATACACGAAACAATTGATTAAAATATTCCTTATTTGGTGGTATATCCCATCGAAAAACTTCACCACGATTGAAAGCCCTATTTTTCATTTTTCCACCTCCTTGAACACCGGCTTTTTTCAAACCATACGGTGGATCGACAATCGCCAACGAATATTTTCCATCTTCCATTCGTTTCATCGCTTCCAAACAATCCATATTATAAAGATTTATCATTGTTTTTATCCTCCATAAAAAAAAATAACACATCATCGTTCCATGTGTGTGATAATTTTTTGGAACGCCCGCCTATCCTTGAC
>Ga0208162_1000298_pt1 | contig 29385 bp, 17 predicted proteins | sample CB_VirMetaG_4_FD_184539 | JGI IMG/M metagenome (GOLD analysis project Ga0208162, IMG submission 184539) | Freshwater to marine saline gradient viral communities from Chesapeake Bay - CB_1508_1M Viral MetaG (SPAdes) (version 4) | ecosystem: Environmental > Aquatic > Marine > Coastal | place: USA... | reverse complement strand
TCAATTGGCAATCCAATATTGCAAGTCTAATGAAATAGATTTTGATCTAATCGGTCCACTACCTGAAAAAGAATTACTGAAGAAAATGAGTGAATATAAATATTTGTTATTTTTTCCTCAAGTACTCGAAACTCTATCTAGAATAACTGTTGAAGCAAAAATGCTTAATTGCAAAGTTGTAACAAACAAGAAGCTACTTGGTGCTGCGTCTGAAAAATGGTTTGAACATCAAGGTGATAAATTAATCAATATTATAAAAGCTAAAGTTAATGAAGCAATTGATTTATTTGAAGATGCTATCATGGACAACTCAATAACTGTAATTCTAAACTGCTACAGAAGACCAGAATATCTAAAAGAACAGATAATATCTATCAAAGAGCAAACTGTAAAACCAAAAGAGATTTGGTTGTGGGTAAATTATCATGAAGATAATAAAGATATTGACTTTGCTGAATTTGATGTAGATAGAGTAATAAGAAATGATTATAATTGGAAGTTTTATGGAAGATTTGCTGGTGCAATGCTAAGTGACTCTAAATTCATAGCTATGTTTGATGATGACACAATTCCCGGTAAAAAATGGTTTCAGAACTGTTTAGACACTATGAAAACTAATGAAGGTATTTTAGGTGGAGCTGGAGTAATTTTAAATGGAAACAAATATACAGGACACGATAGATTTGGATGGTCTTCTAGAAATGAAAAAATAGTAGAAGTTGATCTCGTTGGACATGCTTGGTTTTTCAAACAAGAATGGTTGAAGTATCTTTGGATGGAAAAACCATTTACATGGGAAAATGGAGAAGACATACAATTCTCATATTGTGCTCAAAGATTTGGAGGAATAAAAACATATTGCCCTCCACATCCAAAGTACGATAAGGAACTGTTCAGTTCAATGAAAGGATACGAATTAGGGGTTGATGATAAAGCAACCTCTAAAGCAAGAAATCATAAAATATTTTATCCACAAAGAGATGCTTGCGTAAAAAACGCAATAAACAATGGTTGGAAGACCGTAAGGAGTAATAAATGAAAAAAAACTTTAATAGCGCTGAATATTGGGAAAAAAGATACAAATCAGGTAGAAACTCTGGTGGTGGATCTTATGGTGATAACTGTACGTACAAAGCTTCTATTATTAATCAATTTTTAGAAGAAAACAATATTTCATCTGCGATAGAACTTGGGTGTGGAGATGGTAATCAATTGTCTCATATTGACTACAAAAAATATTATGGTTATGATGTTAGTGAAACTGTGGTAAATTTATGTAAAGAAAAGTTTGCTAACAGTCAACAATTTAAATTTACAAATAAAATAAATGATTTACCTTCAAAAGCAGAATTAAGTTTGAGCCTAGATGTTATTTATCACTTAATAGAAGACGAGGTTTATGAAGAATATCTAAAACAACTATTTGATAGATCTAGTGAATATGTTATTATTTTTAGCAGTAATTTTATCGACAAAAAGAGTAGTGAACATGTAAAACATAGAGAATTTGTAATTGATATAGAAAAAAGAATACCTAATTTTTTTCTTTACAAAACAATAGAAACTCCAAAAAGTATCCATTCCTCAGCTAATTTTTATTTCTTTAAAAAAGGTGACAAAAATGTTTGATATCAAAGAAAAAAATTATAGAAATGATTTGACTTACATAATCGAAAAATTAAGATCAAAACAAAGTTTTGCATTTTCAAAATATGCTGATGGAGAATTGCATATTTTATCCAACAAACCTATTAATAACGGAGAATTTTGGTTTAATCCAAAAACAGATACACTTTACAGAAAGCAATTGATTGACTCTCTTAGGTACAAAAATGATAATTATTATGTTGGTATTTCTTGTCCTTGTTGTATTGGAGGAAAAACAGTACATGAGTGGTACAAGAAACAATCTGATCAAAAGTTAGAGAATCTAACTTGGGCTAATATTTTTGTAAATGGAAATCACAAATATTACATAGAAAATATGGTACCACTATATTCTAACTATGATGTAATCTTGGTATCAAACACAGATTCTAATTTGCAAAGACTTCCATTTGAAGTAAAAAAACACTTCAAAATTGGCAAAAACGCTTGGATCAAAGACACTGATCTGATAAATGAAATGAAAAACTTTATTGATAATGAGAGAGTAGAAAAAAGTTTATTTTTATTCTGTGCGGGTCCTTTTGGCAACATATTGGTACAACAATTATTTGATTATAACAAGAAAAATACTTACATAGATATTGGCTCAACCTTGAATCACTACCTCCTTGGAAAACATGGAAATAATAGAGGATACTTGAGAGGAGAAAGATCTATCAATAAAGTATGCATTTGGAGTGAACAATGATTAAAATTGAAAAATATAAAAATGATGGATGGGGAATAAGCCAAGAAGGCTTCTCTGATCTTTTAAGTTTAATAAAACAACATGATAAACAAACATTGTCAATTCTAGAGTTCGGTTCAGGAATATCGACTCAATTTTTAGTTGACGTAGTGGAAAGCAATGTAAAACAATTACAAATTGAATCATATGATAATGATCCTAAATGGGCTTTTAAACAACCAGAAAAGTATGATTTTTTAAATTTAAAAATAAGAAATTTGGTAGAATGTACTGATAAAGAATATGCAAATATGTTTTTGAAAAAAGAATATCACAAAGACAAAATGAAGATCAAAAAAACAGCACCGACAACAAGACAAAAGAACTGCTTCTATGAGATAAAGGAAGATGACTTATGTAATGAATATGATATCGTAATATTGGATGGTCCAAATGGAAATGGAAGAAGCTTCGCTTTTTTGCATTTAAATACGATTTTGAAACCTGGTTCTTTTATTTTTATTGATGATTATCTTCACTATCCATTTGTTGAAACATTAAAACATTTTTTTGATGTAAAGTTGTTTAGTGAAAAAAACAATGGTCTAAGTCAACAATATGTTATTTATGAAATTTTAAAAAAGAGGAAAAAATGAAAATAGGAATAATAGGAAACGGTTTTGTAGGATCTGCAATAATTCACGGGTTCGTGCTTCATGTCGAAGATATTTTAATCTTTGATTCTGATAAAAGAAAGAGCACACATACATTAAAAGAAATATCGGAACTTTGCGATATTATATTTATTTGCGTTCCAACGCCAATGTTGAAAAATGGTAAATGTGACTTGTCAATAGTAGAGGAAGTTGTAAGTAATATTTGTCTCTATCAAAACAGAAACAAAGATGCAGCTGTTGTAATCAAATCAACCGTAGTTCCCGGAACAGTAGAGTCGTTAGCAAAAAACTTCCCAGATGTAAACTTTGTATTCAATCCAGAGTTTTTAACAGAAAGAAAAGCTAGGCTTGACTTTATTAATACTTCTAGAGTTGTGTTAGGTGGAAGTTTAAGTGGTGTTGAGAAAGTAGAAAAACTTTACAGATTAAGATTTCCGTATGTTAAGATTATTAAAACAGATTTAGGAACAGCTCAATTGATAAAATACATGGCAAATTGTTTTTTTGCTACCAAGGTGTCTTTTATGAATGAGATGAAACAAGTTTGTGATGCGATTGAAGGAGATTGGGATAAAGCTTTAGAAGGGTTTATAACAGATGGAAGAATTGGCAACTCTCATATTGATGTTCCTGGTCATGACGGAAGTTTAGGCTTTGGTGGTAAATGTTTTCCTAAAGACATAAATGCAATGATAGTGAGATGTAAAGAATTAGGAATAGACCCGAAAGTTATGAAAGCTGCATGGGAAAAGAATCTAGAGGTTCGAGATGATTTGGATTGGCTGAGAATAGAGGGAGCTACTAACTTCGAGGATAACAAATGAGAGTTCTAGTAACTGGTGGTTTAGGATTTATTGGAAGTAACTTGGTAGATATCTTAATCGATAAAGGTTATGATGTAGTCATATTGGATAATTTATCTTCAGGCATTATTTCTAACAGAAACAAAAAAGCAAAATTAGTTATCTCTGATGTAAGGGAAATCTTTAATTCACCAATTACCGGTAAATTTGATGTAATTTATCATTTAGCTGCCGAGGCAAGAATACAGCCAAGTTATAAAAAGCCTTTGAAATGGTTACAGTCTAATGTAGATGGGACCTCCACTATCTGTGAATTTGCTAGAAGTCAAGGTGCAAAGCTAATCAATGCAGGATCATCTTCTTGTTATGGTGGTAAATATATGAATCCATACACTTTTTCTAAAAAAATAGGAGAAGAAATATGTGAAATGTACTCAAAAGTTTTTCAAACTTCAACTGTTACTGCGAGATTTTTTAATGTATATGGTCCTCGTAATCCTTTGATAGGAGAGTTTACTCCAATAATAGCAAAATTCGAACAACAATACAAGAACAGTCAACCACTTACAATTGTTGGAGATGGTTCACAAAGAAGAGATTTTACACATGTGTATGACATTTGTGAGGGATTATATGCTCTCTCAAAGAACAGTTGGAAAGGTGAGATATTTAATTTAGGAACTGGAAAAAACTATTCTATTTTAGAAGTAGCAGAGATGTTTGGAGGTGAAAAAAAGTTTTTACCTAAAAGACCTGGTGAATCACAAGAAACTTTAGCTGACATATCTGAAACTACTAAAAAAACCGGATGGAAACCAAAATATAATTTAGAAAATTACATAAAGGAGAAAAAATGAAATTATCTGATCAAGCACTTGCCGCAATAATGATGGCATTACAAAAAGCTCTAACCGAACAAACAGATATTGTCCCTGTTCTTAAATCTTTCGAACTGGACCTTATGGATAACGGAGAGCTTCTTGTTAAGAACCCTCCAACCGTTAAGGCTCAACCAAAGATTTACACTGGTGAAGAAGATGCCTAGGTACGTCTATAAATGTACAAAATGCGAAGGAGAGTTTCAAGTTCGTCATGGAATGAGTGAAACTCAGGAATCATGTGAATTGTGTGAGGCCACAGGAACTCTTCAACGCATCCCTCAATTAACTTCTATTTCAAAACCTCCGTCGGAAGAGGGAAAGAGAGTTAAAGAAGCTATCGAGGACAATAAGAAAATTTTCAAAGAACTATATAACGAAGCGAGGAACCAAACTTATGACGATTGATGCTGCACTTACAATTGTGCTTTTAATAAGCTTAGGATCAAATCTGGTGGGTTTTTTCTACATCCGAGACCTACTAGGTAGGCTTGGCTGGTTAACACAAAATTTGGCTAATTTAAGCGAATTAATCAATGGTTATAAAGAGCATATCAAAGGTGTGTATGAGTTAGAGAAGTTTTATGGAGATGACGATATAAAGATCTTGGTTCAACACACCAGTGATTTGATAGAGGTGATGGATGATTATTTAGAAGTCGGTCTTGATTCTGAATTAATCGAGGAAGATCTAACAGAGGACATAACAAATGACACAGAGACGACGAAAGACGAAAAACAAGAGAATGTATTTTACTCAGATTCACGAGGACGCGATTCTGAAGTATTGCGCTCCAAATACAACATATCGGGAGAGATGTGAGCTGTATGAATCTTTAATTCAACCTGCCTTCTCAGAAATGGTTGATAAAATTGTATTCACTTACAGATTTACAACACTTCCAAATATAGAAGAACTGAGAGATGATTGTAAGGTGTGGCTTACTACCATTCTTGCAAAATATGATCCAAATCGTGGATCAAAAGCCTTTTCTTATTTCTCAGTGATAACCAAAAACTGGTTTATTGCTCAAGTGAAAAAGAACACAAAGAGAGCAAAAAGAGAAGTAGATTATGAATCAGCTGATGCTGAATTACAAAAATCTAGAATGACATCAGAAATGACTTTCCTTCAAGATGAGATGGAGAAAGAGTTTTGGGAAAACTTAAACAAAGAGATTGACTCTTGGGACTCAAAGAATATGAACGAGAATGAGAAGAAGGTCTTAGACGCGATAAGGATTCTTTTAAATTCGGTTGATGAGATTGATATCTTAAACAAGAAAGCTGTGTATCTTTATCTTCGAGAATTAACAGGATTTTCAACAAAACAGATTGTATCTCAATTAAATAAACTAAGAAAGAAGTACAGAATCTTTAAAGATAACTGGGATGAAGGTAAAATTTAACAGAGACTAATTATTGTATGTCGAAAAAACTAGATGAAATCATACAAAAAACCCTTGCTAATATAGAGGAAGACCGATTGGTTACTCGAGATTTGCTCGAGGACGCTATGGAATATCTTGCAAAAGATGAACACCGCCATAGAGAAATTGGCCTTACTTTGGCAAAGTATGTTGAAACACTTCAGCGTTCAAATGAACAAATGGTGAAGGTTGCTTCACTTATACAGAAAGAAGAGAAGAAAGAGGACGGAATCTCAAAAGAAGAAATGGACAATATTTTCTCTGCGATTGCGGAGGAAGACTAATGGCCAAAACTTTTGATAGAATATCCACTTTTTTGTCCAAACCTAGAGCAAGAGTCAAACACTCTAATGATAGAATTGTGGAACTGGAAACCAAAAAAGAACTTAACAAGTTTTTGGGAAAAACACAATTCAAAGCTAGAGTTGTTGGCTTGCCTAGAATTGATGAAGGAGCTACATTCACTTTGGCAAGTTCTGCTAATGATGATTTAAACGAAAATATTGTATATGTAAGATTAGAAGAAATAGAAGATTATTTCTTACCAGATCCATCTACCACAAAATTAAATGGAGCACAACAACTTATTGATTTAATCTTAGCTCATCCTGTGGCGGTTGTCGAGCCTAATGTAACTGGTATTAAGCTAGGGAGCTTAGTTACTTGTGAATTTAATGAAGGACCTGGAAACTTAGGAAAACAAAGAGGTTTGAAAGTGGTTGGATCTCTAGCCACATCCGATCAAGAAGAATATGCTGACTTAATTATGAAAAAGCTTCTAGCAGCAGAATTAACTCCTGCTCAATTAGCCATGGAGAATGGTGGTTATCAAGAACAATCTCAAGTAGAAAACCCTAGTGCTGAAGATTTTGCTGGACGTTATGGACAAGCCTCTCCAACAGTTAAAAGATTTCTAGATGATTTAGTCAAGATAATAAAAAAGAATAATAGACAAGATTTATTGCCAATCAACATTGGATCTTTGTTTAGATCTTTAGGAAGTCAAGCTTCAATAATGTGGGGCAATGTTGTGGAAGGAAACCAAGCAGCAAAAATGGGTTGGTTTGACACCACTTACAAACCAAATAAATCATATGCATCTTATGTAGCAACCGCTACAATAGGAACAAATTATGGATTTTATGGCACTGAAAAAAAGAAAGGTGGTTACATGAGAAAATACATGCAATATGAAGCTAAGTTGGTGTTACAAGATGGAATAGATGGAAAGATAAAAAAAGATGATGGAATAAAAAAGATAACTGAGATATATGAAAAATATTACAATAACTATCAAATTGTTCCCTCTAGACATAATCTTGGAGAAGCAATAGACATCAGAACAGTTAATGGTTCCAGAGCTGGTATTCCAGCTAATGAATACACAACTCAACAAAAAGAAGATTTAAAAAAGTTTGCAAAACAATCACAATATTGTACGTTTGCTAATATTGAAAGTTTAGGAAGAAGAGGAGAGCATTTACATTGCAACTCTAAGAAAGAAGAAGGAGGTAGTCATGGGTCGGATATTTAACAAAACAGAAGAGTTTTTTAAAAAAGAAGTTGCCGAAGGAACTCAAAGACCCGGAATTCTTCACAATGCTTTTAAAGAAAAGATGCCTACATTTGAAAAAGCAGGTTGTGAATTTGTTTATCCAGATGTCAATTATGCAGTTGATGGTGGTGGAGATACAAAGATAAATGCTAATATTGTAATAGGTAGAGATAGACCATCTCACTTAATGTCAGGATATGGAAAAATCGCTGGTCCTCCGTGTGCATCAATTGACCTTGTAGCTGGAAGAATGTCTGGAGCTAACAAGAAAAAAGGAGCAGTTAAGAAATATCTTGATGTTATAGGTAGAGATACTGTTGTTGGAAATAATTTTGCTTTAGATGCTTCTAGAATTTACATTTCTCAAAAATGTGATATTGACCATTACTTTGGACTACCAGAAGGAAAATTTGGCAGGCCAAAGGGTGAAGCTGGAATTGGTATTAAATCTGATCATGTAAGAATGATTGGAAGAAATTCAGTCAAAATCTTTGCTGGAGGATCACAGTTTGAAAACTTAGGCTTAAAAGGTGAACTTGATTCAAATGGAGATAAATTGATTGATCCAAGAATTGAATTCATAACAGGGGATGGACAAGATTTACAACCAATTGTTCGAGGTAATAATTTGGTTTTCTTATTAGATGAAATATTAAACCAATTGTCTTCTCTGCAACAAGCTTTTCTTTTGCAAAATAAGAATATGGCAAAATTAAAAACTGTTTTATCAACACACTTTCATGCTGGAGGTGGTGCTGGGGTTGTGGTTGTTGGACCAGATCCGATTTTGGCAACAGCAGCTTTGTCTGATGTTCCAAAAGATCTTTTAAAAATAACAGATAATATAACAAAATCTTTGAATTTTGAAATTTTAAAATTAAACTATCTTGGAATCGGAGATCCTGATAATCCAACATTAAGGTTGAAAACAAGAAAAAACATACTTAGTAGAACAGTACATTCATCATAAGGAAATACAATGGCAGGACAAGGATTACCAACAACAACAGAAACTACTGGTGAAATAAACAAGCAGTATATAAGAATCTATCTAGATGAGAATGAAACAAGTAACAATTATTTAGAAATTAGAGTAAATTTAAAAGAAAAAGTTGCTACTGCATCTGAGGAGTCTTTTACATATGCAGTCGAAAATATTGATTTTATTAATTCTCTTAACAGCGCAATAGACAACTTAGATCCAAATTCTTTAGGTTATATTCAAGATACTTCATTGGTTAGATTTAGATTTGAAAGAAGAAGAAAGAACGGATTTAAGTTAAGAACAGCTTATAACTCCAACAATGGAAGGTATTTCATAACTTTTCTTTATGATGGTGGAAAGAAAAAAGAAACATTTGAAAAATTAATGGAAATTTTACCAGAAGTGGAGACACAATTTAATAATGATAATGGGTTTATTTTACCATTTACTTTAGATTACAATTATTTCGGAAGTGGAGTGTTGGATAGTGTTCCATGGAAAAGTGGAATAGATGCTGGAGAACAACATTTAAATACAAAAACGTTGATCAATGATGAAGAAACAGTAGAAGTTGTAGATGATTCTTTCTATACAGCAGAGTCAAATACGCAATCGTACACAGAGCCTGTTATCTCTTATTCTATAGAAGATCCGGATGGTATCTCATCAACATTCGCAGATCTTCAAAAAGATATATGTATCAAAGAGCCGGTTGTAGATGAATTTGGATTAAATCAAAATCCTGATCTCAAAAGAATTTGCCCAACCTGTATCCCTAATCCAGACTTTATTCCTCCTGATTGGAGATATGAAACAATTTGGTTGAATGAGAAAACTTGCAATTGGACTGTTCGAGTAAGATCTGAAGAACTTTATTCTGAAGTAGCGAGTAATCCACAATTAAAAGAAAAGTATGTAAGAAAAGGAATAGTAGATATTTTAGGATATCTGAACAAACAGATCATCGACCAAGATATATGCTGGAATCCTCCAGAAAATGCATCAGAATCTTGTGCCCAAAGACTACCTCAATCAATTATTAATCAATACCTTGAAATCTATCAAGTCCCAACAGGAAATGGTGATGGATCAACTTTCACTGTTTATCGTATGAATCCTTCGATTTATGACAATTACCAAATCAGAAACCCAATAGCTTTGGAATTGTTCGGAATGGCAGGAAGGATAAACCCTTCTTCTACTTCATCTGAAGGTGTTCCTTCGGATAATGCTAAAGCTCATATTGAGATCGTTGTTCCTGCTAATTTGATTAACTTAATACCTCAAGATTATCTCGCAGAAGAATCAGAAGACCAACAGCAAGAATTAGAAAGTGTTGAAGAAGTGACATTCAAAGGTCCTACAATTAAAAGAACATTTAAAAAGACATTGCCAAAGTTATTCAAAACGTATTCTGAATATCAGTCATTTTACAAGAAAACCGAAGGTGGACACTTAAGGATTGGTACTGACTTTGATCAAGAAACACCAGATACAAAATTGTATTATTTCATTAAGTATCAAAAGCAGTTTAAACAATTTTATTCTGATTTAAAAAATCTCTTAGGAGAGAACAACTATAAACTTTATTCAGATGAATATGGTTCAAGTGCTTCCTACAAATCAAATTCAAAGTACAGCGGCGGGCTCACACAAAAACTAGCTGGTTCTGGTGTGAAATATCGAGAAGCTGTTGAGGTAAAGATATTATTTGACAAGAGTGATGAGACCAATCCATTCAAAATAAGATCAGTAAAAGCGAAGTACGCTGGTTGCCCTTTTTACAGATGTGGTGTTGGACTAAACGCATTTAAAGAAAAATACAACAATAGACCAACTCTTATGGCTTATGTTTCTAAAGCAAATGAAATGATGACAGACATTGATAATTCCAGACAATTACCAGCTTGGAAAGATTTTGGAGTTAAATATACTTCACCGGAATTAACCTTTGTTTCCGGAGACCCTGATGGTAATCCAGATGCAGATAGTTGTTTAGACCAAAACGAAAGTACTTTTAATGACCTGGTGCTAGGAGCTGAATTATCTTTTTCAAAAGCCGTAGAATATGTATTTAATTCATTAAACTGTAGAGACTTTGAAAAATACGACAAAAACGAATACTTGAAGATTATGGAAGGATTAAGTGAAGGTTCTCTAAAGCCTACTATAAATATTCATGCTCAAGAAGAATTTGAAGCTTTTAACAAGGCTTTGGAAATACAAAAAGACTATTGGAGGCTAGCTACCGATGAAAACTCTCCTATTGCTAAGTTTTACAAGTCATTAACAAATGAAGAAATGAAAGAAAAAGGATTTTTTGAGAAATTAACCGGAAAAACAATAGAAGATGCTGTTACTAATTTAAAAAACAAAAGCTCTCGAGAAGAGTTTGTTGGAGAACTTATTGAGAAGATAAATCCTTGTAATTGGGAATCTTTAACTTTGGATATAATTAATTGTTTATTAAAAGGACTAAACCCGGCTGAGGCTTTAACAACAGCAGTAAAGAGTTTACTCAACTCTCAAGATCCTGAATCTTGGGAAAAAATATTTATTGGATTAACACCTGAGCAACAACAAAAAATAAAAGAAGAAATACAAAACAATTTTGGAAATCTTCCAACACCTTGGGAATTTAAACAACAACAAGAGAAAAAAGGTGTTGTAAAGATAAACGATTATGAAGCCCAAAGGCAACCTCCTCAAAATCCCGGAGACCTAACACAACAAGAAAACACACAACTTCTTGATTCTTTGCAAGAAGCAGACGATGAAATATTGCAACTAGAAGAATCAATAAGAGAAAATAATAATAAAATAAATTCTTACAGACCTATTATTGGGGATATGTTTATTATTAACTCAAAGCCAATAATAGGTGAATATAAATCTGAAGATAAAGAAAATGAAAAATCAGAATTTATGTTTTTGAAAAGTATATCTGATAAAGATATCTTTTTATTATTTTACACAGAAGAGGAAATCCCAAACACGGTTATAAAATTTGATGAATTTTACAATTATTTAATTGATGAAGTCTCCATTCTAGAATCAGAAATATTTAATTACAATAATTCAATATCTCAACTTAAAACACAAAAATCAAATACCACTAACGATGTAATCAAAGGACTAGAAGACGATAGATTTAGAAATGACGTAAATGCTTACGAACAAGCTGTTCAAAGAGTTGCAAAGGTTCTTTTAGAATCTTACACACAAGCATTGATAAATTCTTTTTCAATTAATGAATTAAGAGAGTTAATTGATAGCATTCCCGGATCTGAGATATTTGCCACAGTTGTTGCAACAGCATCTTGCCCTAATACATCATCAATAGATGAGTTTCTAGATGATATTGTTGGAGGAATAGAACTAAATCCATGTATGGGAAAAAATACTTGGTATTTTCCTGATATTCCTACTTTACCCGGTTTTGCTTGGCTCGATGTGTTAAAGTTTATGTTAAATAAATTTATCGAAAAGATAGTGAAATCAATCTTCGCAATATTAACCAAATATCTTCTAAAGACATTGCAAAAGATTTTAGCAAGAGCTTGTGATTTATTATCAGGCGTTGGTAGAACCTTGTTAGGAAATGATGATACAGGCTTGTTAGACGCCATTGCTGACGCTTTCTGCGAAGGAGATAGGTTTACACCCTTTGGAGAAACTCAAGAGGATTTAGGGGCAATTTCGGACGCTACAACAACACTTCAAGATTTTGTTTATCGCTACAGTACGCAAAAGATAGATAGAGAACCTGTTGTAGACTGGGCTACAGCTGTAAGTCAAAACATTAATTCAAGTCAATTTTTAAATATATTTTTAGAAGGAGCTCCTCAAGGCTCTCCTTTGTTTGATTTAATATGGGAAGCAACACAAGAAACTGAAATGTCTAATATTCTAAGAACCGAAGACGACTTGGAAGAGTTAATAAACTTGATAGGTAGTTATCTAAATGAAGACCAAAAAGACACAATAAGAGGCTTGTTAGAAAATCAATATGAGACATTTAATACATCAGAAGATGGCGAGACAACTTATGAAGAATTTTGCAAAAGATATTTGTGTCTAGAAGCAGACACCGGTTTCATTCCCGGTGATGACCCAAGCGATGTAATTAATTCTGATTTAGAAGATTTGTTTGATTCATTTTTAAATGGACCCGATAGCGAATTTGAAGAAGAGTTTAGCAAAATATCACTAGATCCCGGTGGTGATCCTTTCTGTGATGATCTAAATGATCCAGATGATCCAGTGGAAATAGAAGGGTCTTCGTTAATGTCACAATTACCACCAGAACTTAAAGACTTTCAAAAAGAATTAGCCGACTCTGTGTTTGCCGATTTAGAATCCGCATACATCTCAGACACAATTGAGGGAAGACATTCGTTTTTCAATAATGTCTTAGCTGATCAAGATAATGTACCATTGGTTCGAGGAACTATCTCATCGCACGAAGCAAGAGTTAGGAGAAAGATATTATTCCCAAATGCAGCCAACACAGTTGAAGACCACCAAGACAAGTATGATGATGCAAGGAACTTCCTAAGAAGAATAATGCATTTATTTGATTTTAAAAATGAAGATGGTGGAGTTAGAACCAGCAAGGCTGATGGTGATTACCCAACACCAACAAATTTATTTCCATTGACTGTTGGAGCTTGGTTAAGATACCAAAGTGGAAGGTTTATCTTTAATGCTGATTATAAAACAAGAATTTATCTTGAAGAAGAGACATCTAGAATAGTTTCTAAAAAAGAATGGAAAAGACTTGGATTCACCAGCAATAATATTGAATCTTTCAAAAGATTTAAACAAAAGCCTGATTTAAGATTATCTTATCGCGATAGAAATGGTGGAGATCATTTTACTTGGGGATTTGATTTAAATTATAATTCAGTATATCTGGAAGAAAGAAACGAAGACGAGGCATTTTACAACACATCAGCTTCACCTTCATATGAATTAGAGATAAACGAATTTATCGCAACAGCTCCCCCTTCCGGATTTAAATCAGCATTATTGAAACTTTTGCCATCTGTATTACAAACAACCTATGAGATAGATGAGGAGACTCTATTACAACTTCAAATTCCTTTTAATTTATCTGGATTCGAAGATCTTTATGAAAAATACAAAGAAGAAACCCTTGTTGTTAAGATAGATAAAGATTCTCCTGTTGGAAGAAAAAGTCCTCAAGAAGCAGCATTTATTAACTTTTTACTAGACAATCCTGAAAGAAAAGTGATCATCAATGTAGGTCAACAATTTAAAGAAAAATCTGGATTTAGTGATAACTTGGCAACATCTGAGGTCACTTTAGCTCTTGGTAAGTTTGATTCTTTGCCAAATAGACTCTATGGCAAAATGAAAGACATGTTTGCAAAAAAATTAATTCATGGAATCTATTCTGCTTCTCGAGAAGGAAATTCTAATTCTTTCTTATTTGGATACACAAAAGATTCTGAAATAAATTATCAAGATTTATTGTATGTAGATCCAACAGCCGATCCTAAAAACAGTGCCACTTGGAAATATTCTTACCGAGAACAAGATAAAGTATTAGGAAAATCAGCAACAGAAAATAAGAGAGTTGTGTTTTTAGATCCTGAGGTCTATGGTGGAACCTACAAAAAACCAAAGATCTATATTCACCCTCATCCTTACAAAGGCTGGCTTGGAATTATGCAAGCATTTAATCCTGAAATGGATGGTTGCTCTCCAAAGCGTTCTGGCTGGTTATTTCTAGGAGAAGTTTCTGAGAGAGTCAATAAGCTAGAAAACTCTTTGAAAAAAGACAAAAGATTAGAATACGATCCCGATTGCGTTAGAAAAGTGCCATATGATTTGATAGCTGATTCTTCAACACACGCATATCTAGATGGTATTGTTACTTCGACCATCAGAACTTATATAATAGAAAATATCTTAAGAACCATGCCAACCCTAGGGCAGTTAAGATTTAATTCACAAAACTTTGATACAGGTATGGGTTTATTTTTAATCAATAGAATGAAGGAAGAAATGAAAGACTTTCCAAATAATAGATTGTCTGGAATGATTTCTAAGCTAAGATATTGGTATCTATTTTTAGAACAAATGGTTCAAACAGTTGAGAGAAGAATAATAACTGGTGAAATTACAAAGGATGAAAAATTAGAAGAATTATTTGCACAAATATTAGAAGTAAAAACCTCTTATTATTACCCTTCCAGAAGAGACAGAAAGATATTCAAAAGAATAACTAAAATTGCTTGGAATAGTGATGGCGTAGTGGATTACATGCTTTATGACTATGGCCAAGGTGCTGTGAAAACTTTGAGAGAAGGAGATCCACTATATTCAAAATTGTCCAACTTTATTGATGCGATTTCTTTTAATGCATTTGGTCCAAGCTTTAGACAAGTGCTTAAAAATATAACTGATTTCAATTTTAAAGTTAAAAAAATAAAACTGAAAGAATTGAGAATGTACACTAAAATTTATGACATTTACAGAAGTGAAGAAATAGCCACACAGATATCATCCTATTTGGTCTTAAATGAATTTAACTCTTATCAATACAAAATACAAAAATATCTTCCAGAAGAGCCTTATATACAAGATTTAAATAAATTTGTATTAAATCCAAAATCCGGATTAACTATTGGTCCTCCAATAAATGTCGGAACTGTAGATGGAGAATACGCTGATTCAATTGAGAAAGAGTTGTACGGAGATGTTGTTTCTGTTGTTGATGACCCAATGACACAACACCCATTAGAAAACTTATCACCTTTCATGGATGGATTACAAAAACAAACACTAAAAGTATTTGGTGGATTTTATTTAGAAAAATATGTCATTGTAATTCCAAAGAAAGAAGTTAAAAGTGAAGACTTTCAGGATCAATTCTCGGATGTAAGTAATAGACCAATTTCAGTTGAAAAATTTGCTGAGGTTTTTGGCGCTTTCAAACAATCAACTAAATATTCAGAAGAAACTGGTGAGCTTTTCATTTCTGATTTATTTGGAAACGCTGTTAGAGAGGAAGAAGGTTACTCTGGATCAATCGGAATAAGATTTGGAGTTAGGCTAAGCTATCTACCTCCAGAAGGATTTGATCCAAGATCAGAAGATTTTGATAATGATTACTTTAGAAACATCAGAGGCTTTAGAGGTGTTCATTATTACAAAAACATTCCTAGTGAATTTGATTCTGAATCTTTTAAATATCCAATATCATTGGTTAATTTTGAAGAAGACATTACTGATTTCAAGATAAAAAATGTGCCTCAATATAAAATTGACAATTTGTTGAAATGTTATATTGATAAATTAACAGAGAAGCCAGAATACAAATTCTTAATGAATTATGTTTTCAATGTCAAAGGTTTTGCAACTATGGCATCAATTTACAGTTACTATGGTTTTCCTGATTCTATTGGAGAAGATCCGGGAGAAAGACCTGATCCTTCTAGAGAATCAAATAAAACTTGGATAAGTAGAATCATGAAGAAAACAAAAATGAAAAATTATCGACTATTCAAAAAATATTACGATGTTCAAAGTTTTAATAAAGAAGAACAAACAGATCTAAAACATTCAGATGCCTTTAGAGGAAGAAGTAAACCAAAATTAGATAAAAATCTAAGCGACAACATTAGATGGTGGCAAAGAAGAAGGTTTTATGAACGTCCTTTTGATGAAGAAGGAAGAGAATGTGCAGATGGAGCATTGGCTGCATTTGATCAAAATCCTGGTAAACCTCCAAGAACAGATCAAAATATCTACAGTACCTCAACTGTTGCTGAAGAAGAAGATCCATTAAAGAAGATTGACCCAACTCCACAAGAAGCAGAGAAAGAATTGCAAGAGCAATTTATTGAACAAAGTGAAAATAATGCTTTCACAATGCCTAATTATGATGAAGAAGAGGAAGAACAAGAGGAAGCTACTGTAACTTCTCAAACAAATACTACTGTTGCAACAACCTCTGTTGCTTTTGCAACAGAAGTTTATCAAGAAGCACAAGAAGAAGAGTCTTTATTTGGGGAAGAAGATAGAGTAGAAGGAAGCACGATTAATCAATTTAGTAATATAACAAAGAATTTGTAGAGGATAACACATGTCAGTTAAAAACAATTATTTCGGAATATCAGCTCTAAGAGATATTACAGTAAAAGTGCCATTAAATATTGAAGGTGACAATGTAGGCTATGAAACTTTAAATGAAGAAGAAATATCTGAGGTTATAAAGTTCAATTTAAAGTCAATAATCTTAACACACCCTGGGGAGCGGATGGATACCCGTTTTGGAGTTGGAATAAAGCGTTTTTTATTTGAACAAGCCGGTGATGAACTTTACCAAACAGTGCAATCTACAATATTTAATCAAATAAGAACATATATGCCTTGGTTAACCAATGTAAACGTTCAGGTTTTTGGAGAAGACAACGAAAGAAAACTATCTGTAGCGATAAAATACAAGTTGAATAGTCCCGAGATTGTGGATTATTTTGAACTTTCTCTTTCAATGGATGAATTATAAAAATTTTATTGCCTTAATCCTATTTATTATCAGAGGATTGACAGATGCCGAAGAACAAAAATATTCCAATAAAGTACACTAGTAGAGACTTTAATTCAATAAAGAAAGACTTAATAGAACATGCTAAGAGATATTATCCTGATAACTACAATGATTTCTCTGAAGCTTCCTTTGGGTCTTTAATGTTCGATACCGTTTCGTATGTAGGAGACGTGTTATCTTACTATCTAGATTATTCAGTTAATGAAGCGTTTTTAGATACAGCAATCGAGTTTCCAAATGTCAGAAGACATGCAAAGAATCTAGGTTATAATTTCACAGGAATTCCTGTTGCTTTCGGCTCAGTTGCTTTATTTATTGAAGTACCAGCAAACTCAGATGGAAACGGACCAAACCCATCATACATTCCAGTCCTTAAAAAAGGAGCTGAATTTCTTGGTGGTAATGGAACAACTTATACTTTATTAGAAGACGTTAGGTTTGATAGACCTGAGAATGATATTATAGCGGTTAAATTTAACAATGTAACAGGTCAAGCAACTCATTATGCAATAAGATCTTTCGGTCAAGTTTCATCAGGTAAATCATTCACAGCTATTATCGACTTGTCTCAAGCAACGTTTGAGAAGTTTAGAAGAGTACAAGTAGGTGACAACACAATTTCTGAGATAATTGATGTAAGAGATGCCGAAGGTAATGTGTTTTACGAGGTTGATTTCTTATCTCAAGAAACAGTTTTCATTGAAACTACAAACCCAACAGCTTTATCAGACGGTGTTAGATCTATAATGAAGCCATACGTAACAGCCCGTAGATTTATCTTAGAACAAGACGATACAGGTACTTACATACAATTTGGTTTCGGATCAGATGACGATGACGATTCAGGGCTTGCAGATCCATCTCAAGTAGCTATTCAAATGCATGGCAAGAATTATGTTACAAGTAAAGCAATAGATCCAACAAAACTTTTAGGAACAGATAAGCTTGGTATTTCTCCACAAGGGACAACACTAACAGTTACCTACAGAAAAAATGATGGTAATATCACCAATGCAGGACCAAGAACAATTAAAGAGGTTTCTTTTTCGAATCTAGTATTTAGCAATCCTAATACTTTAAATGATGGCCTTGTTAATACTGTTAAATCTAGTTTAGAAGTTATCAATGATGAGCCGATAGTTGGTTCCTCCGTTGATTTTACAATAGATGAATTGAAAGTAAGATCAAAGAATTTCTTTGCTTCTCAAAATAGAGCTGTTACCAAAATGGACTATGAAGCAATTGCCTACAATATGCCAACAAAATTTGGACAAGTAAAAAGAGTTAACGTTATCAACAATCCTTTTGCAACCAATAAAAAGTTAGCTATTTACGTTGCTTCGACGGATGATCAAGGTGCATTTGTTCAGACAAATCAGGCAACAAAAAATAATTTAAAAAATTGGTTAAACCAATATGCATCGATAAATGATGTTATTGAAATATTTGACGCTAAGATAGTAAACTTTTCAATTGATTTTTCAATAATGACAGATAACAGGTATGATACCTCGACAGTATTGGCTAACGCTATCACAAGACTTAAGAATAAATATTCAGAAAAGTTTTACATTGGTGAGCCGATTTACATCAATGACATCTATAATCTTCTCTCAAAAACAGAAGGTGTGATTGATGTTAAAGAAGTTAAGATTGAAAATAAAAACGCTTCAAACCACGGAACAGGATATTCGAATATTCAGTTGGAAATGCAGGATATGATCTCGCAAGACAGAACTTACTACAAGGCTCCAAAAAACGTAATATTTGAACTCAAGTTTCCGAATCAAGACATCAAAGGAAAAGCAAAATAATGGCTATTAAAAAATACTTTGCAACAGCAGACAACACCATCTCTAATGCTTTTGATGAAACTCTTTTATCATCAAACAAAGCAACAGGCTCCAATATGGGAGCTTCTGATATTTTGGAGGTCTTTCAAATTTACGGACAGGTTACAACCAGCTCATCAGAGCTTTCAAGAATTTTGATTCAATTTGACACAGATCAAATATCAGCGGATAGAACAGCTGAAAAAATACCAGCATCTGGTTCTGTTAAGTTCTATCTCAATCTTTACAACGCTGAACATTCCTCGACTTTGCCTGAGAATTTTGATCTCACAATCTCCGCTGTGTCTCAATCATGGCAAGAAGGTAATGGACTTGATATGGTCAATTACACTGACAAGACATACAACGGAACCGGTTCTAACTGGCAAAACGCTTCAGGAATTCCAATATCTGAAATAACAAAATTTACATTTAGCAGCGACACAGCTTCTGATTATGGTGCCGATGCAGCTGCAAACTATATAAAACTTTATAACAAAAGTACACTTATTAATTTTTGGTTTGACGATGGAGCAGGAGATAGCGATGGTGGAAGTGGAACTTGGGTTGAAACCACTATTAATAACACAGGATCAAAAACTGACTTTGCAGCAGATTTTGCAGCTGTTGTTAATGGTAATTCTAACTTCTCTGCAAATGTGATAAGTAATATTGTTTATGTAACAGCTTCAACAGCTGGAAAGGCAACTGCCCCTGTGGAAGAAATAGGAACAATATCAGGTCTAGCAACTGAGGTTCATCTTTCTGGTGCCAACTTTACTGCTTGGGATTCTGCCGGAGGTGATTATCACGCTTCTCCAACATTTAATAAAAACTTTTATGAAGGCTATGAAAATCTTTCTGTTGACGTCACATCTCTTGTTGAAGAGTGGCTTGATGGAACAAAAGACAATTATGGTTTTGGAATAAAACTTAAAGATAACTTGGAATCAGCCACAAAGTCTTATTACACAAAAAAATTCTTTGCAAGAGGAACCGAGTTCTTTTTCAACAGACCAAGTCTAGAAGCTAAGTGGAATGATGCTTTAACGGACGATAGAGGTGCTTTCTTTGCGTCTTCTTCGCTTGCCCCTGCCAATGATAACCTAAACACTTTGTACCTCTACAATCGCATTAGAGGGCGTTTAAGAGACATACCTGCTGTGGGCACTGATGACATCGAAGTGTCACTTTACACAGAAGCCGGAGGAACTCAAATTGGTTCTACGTTTACTGGTTCACATGTTTCAACTGGAATCTACAAATGTAGCGTTTACGCTGACACAGATGATACGTCAATAATTGATGTTTGGCATTCAGGTGGAGTTGAGTATCACACAGGTTCAATCTCGGTTTTATCAGAAAATGCGGAGATATTAGACGAAAACACAAGATATCTTCTTTCAATTCCAAACTTGAATAAAGAATACAGAAACACAGATAAAGTAAGATTTAAGCTATATGTAAGACCAAAGAATTGGTCTCCGACAATTTACACAGTTGCAAAAGCGACACCAGAATCGACAGTTATTCATTCAGCTTCATATGAGATTTGCAGATCAATTGATAACTTAGTGGTTATTCCGCACGATACAGGCTCTAATTTATCTACTAAATTGTCATACAATGTTAGTGGTAATTATTTTGACATAGATATGTCTTACTTTGAGCCCGGTTATGATTACGATATAAAGTTTGCTTTTTATGATGAATATCTTGAAAACTGGAACCACCAACCTTATCAATTTAAATTTAAAGTGAGAGAAGATGAGTATTAAAGATTTTTTTTACAAAAAAGAAGTTGTTCTTGAAGACCAATCAAAGCTAACTTCTTCGGTTGAATCTGCGGATTTAATTGAGGAAATAAGAGAGCAAAATAAAACTTTTGTTCCTGATGTAGATTTTTCTGATCCAAAAAACTTCGCAAGATTTGGTTCTGCTAAAGAATATTACGAAGGCTCTATCAAAAGAATTTATGAACAATACCCTTACGATGGCTCCGAAGCAGAAAAACTAAGCTTTTATAATGATTCAACGTTTCTCGATCAATGGTTATTTGACAACAAATATCCAAAATCTACCGGTTATGCCATATTCTCAGCTGGAGGTTGGGGAACTGGTACAACAATTACTGACTATGGGAAGCCAAATAATTTGGAATACATATATTCTGCCGGTGGATTGCGAGAAGCTTCTCTTTATCAACATACAGGTTCTGATACAATTAGCTCAGGACAACTGAAGAATGTTTTTGACAAAGGAATCAAACATGATTCTGATAAAAATAGAACTTTAAATTACAGAATGAAGATGGACGATGGTCTCACAATTCAATTTTGGATGAAAAAAGATGAATTCCTTCCTTCCTCAACAAAACGCGAAGTTATTCTTGACCTTTGGAATGGCGTAACCACATCTGGTTCGCATGATTACGGACGTTTGATACTTGAAATGTCTGCTTCCGATAAGCAAGAGTCTACACTAAGACTAACTCTGTATTCAGGTTCTTATGGTATTGTTGATCAACCAATAGCTCTTAGTTCTTACGGTTCAGCGTCGATAGCAAACGGAGAATGGCAACACCACACAATTACTGTTAAAGCAGCTTCTCAAAATCTTGAGATAAACTACTACAACAACGGTATTTTGAATAGCGGTTCAATATACGGTACCACCAATACACTAGGTGAGATACCCAACAACATTAACGGATATCTTGGAGCTTTACAAACAGCTTCATATGGAGATGATTATCATAATCAAGATATGGTTGGAGCTGGAAAGCTTTCTGCTTCTCTCGATGACTTCAGATACTGGAAAAAAGAATTAGATGCTCAATACATTAAAAACACTTGGTTCTATCCAATTGGTGGAGGATCAAATTCTGATGATAACAGAACTTCACTTGGAGTTTATTATAAGTTCAACGAAGGTGTTGTAGGAAACACAGCATACGATGCGACCGTCTTGGATTATTCAGGAAGAATTGCAAACGGAACTTGGACAGGATACACAACTAGTTCTAGAAACACAGGATCAGCATACGTTAGTGCCTCAATATTGCAATCTGAGCCTGGTGATCCCATCATCCGGTTAGATCACCCTAGCGTTCAATCTTTGTTAACTGAGATGGCAACAAGCGGCTCTAATCACGATAGAGATAATACAATAAGAATGTATGATATGGTTCCTGCTTGGCTTCGAGAAGAAGACACAAATGGAAATATAAATTATCTTTTTCAAATACTTTCTTCGTACTTTGACACGCTTTATTGTCAAATCAAAGAAGTACCAAAACTAAAAGACAAGAACTACTTTGACAGTGGTAATATGCCTTATGAATTTATCGACAGAATGTTGTCCGAGAAAGGATTGTTGGTTCCAAATACGTTTGTATCCTCAGAAATTTTGAACACATTTTGGCAAAGAGACAACCAGAACAATTATTTTGAGCAATCAATTGAGAAGACAAAACGACAAATTTATTATAACATCTACAATAATCTCGAGTTTATCTTAAAATCGAAAGGAACTGAAAAGTCGTTCCGTAATCTATTAAGATGCTTTGGTATTGACGACGAGGTCATTAAACTAAATGTTTACACTGATAATGCAACTCATTATTTAAAAGATAGATATAAGAACTCGTCTGTTAAATCTAAGTTTGTTAATTTCAACAAACCTTCAAGATTTGGAGCTTCAATAACACAAACAAGTTCCTCGATTAATTCATTGACATTTATCTCTGGCTCCGATACAGCAAGACTTGAAAGAAATAATGCTTTTACAATTGAAGGTGACGTGTTGTTCCCCGAGCCAAGAAAAGTTGAAGATAATGATTACTTTGTTGCATCATTTATTTCAAGCTCGATATTTGGCTTTCACGAGGCGAATTCTTCGGATAGCACCGATTACACCTTTGGTGGCTCAAACGACGCCAATTTGCAATTTTACGCCGTTAAAGAGGAAGTTGGATCTACCTCTGTAAAGTTCGTTGTAAAAAATGCTGATGATTCAATTGTTGTCGAATCTGATTTGTTCGAGGAAGTATACACAAATGAGAGATGGAACTTTTCTTTGACTGTTGAACCGGTTGGATATCCTTTTGCTGGTTCTTTCTTAAGCTCATCAAATCCAGATTACAACATCAGACTTTATGGCGTTACCTACAATAATGAAGAAATCAAAAACGAATTCACCTTAACTGCTTCTGTTAGCAATACCATTGGTAACTCTTTGTTAACAAAACCAAAAAGACTGTATGTTGGAGCAAATAAGACCAATTTTACAGGTTCAACAATAGCTTCAACAGATGTAAAGATCGGTTCAATAAGAATGTGGATGGATAAATTGTCTAACGAAGCTATTCAACAACACAATTTAGACCCCAAAAATTATGGACACAACAAAATCTATGGTTCGCCAACCGTATTTTTCCATGATATTTCTGGTTCTTCGCAAATTCCTGCCATGGATTCTCTTATTCTTCATTGGAATTTTGATGAAAATGCGTCTTCTGATGCAAGTGGAGAGTTTATTGTTGAGGATTTCTCAAGCGGATCGACCTCAAGTCTCTATGGTTGGGCGTCAAATATTATTGAAAGAGAAAACAAAGGTCTTGGTTTGGACTTTCCTGCGTCTGAAGAAGTGTTTACAAACGAATTTATCTTTGCGAGAAGAAAAGAATTGCCCGAAATATCGTTCACCGACGATAGAATCACAATAATGGACGATGAAAAAGAGTTTTTTATTGAAGACGAAGACACAACCGACAATATTTTCTCTCTTGAGAAGTCAATGAATCAATCAATTTCCGAGGAAATGATAAGAACATTCTCGACAATGAAAGAATATGCAAATCTTTTTGCCAAACCTGTTGATTATTATCGCCAAGATTACAAGCGTTTAAGAAAAGCTCGCTCTCTATTCTTTGAGAGAACCACCGGAAATCCTGACTTTGATAAGTTTACTGAATATTTTAAGTGGATTGATACATCCGTATCTTTCTTTATCGAACAATTAAAGCCCGCTTCTGTTACATTCAATGAAGGAATTGCAAACGTTGTTGAGTCTCATATATTTGAAAGACCAAAGAACGAAAGAAAGTTTCCAACCGTAAAAACCCTTCAATCTACAATGGGTTCTTTGCGAGGTATTGGAGAGCTTGACTACAATTGGAAGTTTGGACATGCTCCTGACTACAAAAGCTCAACAGATGATATTCATTGTCTTTGGAAAAAAGAAAGAGAAGTTCGAGAAGACATAGCTGATAGAGAAACAATAAGAAAAATACTTGGTTCAAAGACCTCTGGAATAATCAAAAGACTTGGAGATCCTACAACCAATCCTCAAACTGCTTACATAGCTCAAGGTTACGCTGAGGCAACGAGAAGGTTTTCAAAACCTTACAAATTAACAGCAGAGGCTTCAACTACAATTCATGGCGGAACAAATTACAACGAGAATAGAAATAGAGACTTTATTTTTGATAATATCAAACCTCATGGCTCAAAGACATCAACAGGAATTCCTGTAAATGTTGTCGTAGTAGGTGTGGGACCAGGTCAAGGAATAATTAATTCATCTGTATGTGATGATATAGAAGATCCAAACAAAAAAGAAAAATACAACTTTAGAATGACCGTTGGTAAAGACTCGTCAGGTGATGGTTCACAACCCTCAACAGGATCTTTGGACTTGGTTTATGAAGTTAAGTCCGCTTATGGTTCTCCATTTAATATTGTTTCAGGAAATGTAGACGATGGAACAAATAGAACTGTAGATCAGAATTACAAAGATAGTGTAATTTTGACTAACTTGCATTCTGATACCACATATATTTCAAATGATGTTCCAATGCAAGGACCTTTTACTGAAACTTGGGTTGGAGGTCGTCAAAATAGACATGTTCAATTGAATAAATATAATGAAGATTACACAACAACTAATAAATTGGACGATCAATACACAAGACCAGAAGCTTATAGAATTTTGTTTGGAGAACATCCTGATGAATCTGTTCAAGATGGTGCTCTTGGGATTGTTGGCCCTGATTATGGTGGACCTTATCCTGATACCACAAGAAAGTGGGCAATTTATTACAGAGACCTCAGAGGAAAGCGTCCTTACAATATTCAAAATATCCAAGGCGACCAGTATCGTCAAGGAAACTACACGGAGAAGTATGAATACTTTAATTCTGTTGGTCGTTCTGAGAACAATTTAAGATTTAAAAAACAAGCAGACACTTGGGATTTTCTTGCAGAGGAAGTGAAAAATGAACTTCCTGAAACGACAAATCAAATTGGTCTATTTGCTGTTGAACCTTCCAATGACGGAAACATAGCATCAGGTTTTGATTCTAACAGACATAATGCAATTTCTGATGCTGTGTTTGGAAATTTCTCAATTGCTTTGCCAGATCAGTATTCTCCACCAACTAGTGAATTTATTGGAATAACTGCTTCTATTAATGAAGTTTCTACTGAAACACAGATAGAGATAACCACAGCAGATATAGCCATAGATAGCGAAACTGACATTAGCTCTTCTTTGTTTTCTGAATTTAGAAATAGATTTTTTGCACTAGGAAATTTTGTTAATTCATTTTTATTACAAGGTGCCGGCAATACAATCAATGGACTATCTGGTTCTTTTAGTTTCTCGTTTTTTTACGAAGCTGAGACCAACACAACAAGTTTTAACAGATTTGACATTAATGAAGGATCTAACCTTAGACTTTATGTTTATCACGATGTTGGTTCCAGCGATCAGTGGAACGTAGGGTTTCGTGATACATCAGGTAATAATGAAGATCTTTTTGTATTTCAAGGAGGATACACACAAGCAAACACAATTCATCACATTGTTTTTGTTATTGATGAAGACATGGCAAACGTTAGTCCAAAATTATACATAGACGGAGACGAAATTTCTCTAACCACTACTCCTCCTTCGACACACCCAGCCTTGAACATAGATGAAATACATTCAATAAGATTTTCAGATAACTCGTTTTTACAAGACTTAGTATTTTGGGAAAAGAAATTAACACAAGAAGATATTAACTCATTAGTTGAATTTAAACAAATTTATGCTGGTTGGTCTTGGAAAGACCCTTCTACTCATGTATCAGCAAGTTACATCAATAACTGGTGGAAAATAGGATATGAAGATTACTTAGATGATATTTTAACTGTTGGAGATAATTTAAAAGATCATTCTAGTAATATCACTATTTCTTCAAGTTACTCTGGAACAGGCAATGGAATTGATTTAAATTTACTAGCCAATAACGCAAATTACAATACCTTATATACCACCGGTGGTGTTGGAACAGTTAGATCTGAGTTGGAAATATTATCAGACGTGCAACAAAAAATGTTAAATAGATTTACCGATTACACCTCCAATACAAGTTCAGCCGGTTGGAGTGCGTATAATCCTTTTACTATGACTTTTACTTTTGGAACTCAATATTATGTTGAAATGACAAGTAGCACAGCCGGAACAAATATAATATCTTTAAATCCCACAGTTATGGATTTTGCAGCAGGCGGAAACATTTCAAACAATGGAACTCCCAACACCCTATTTAGAAACATTGTTCAAGTTGAATCTGATTTTATCACAGGGTCAACAAGAAATAGAACCATAATTACCTCTCGATTCTCTGCGCCGGGTGGTGTTGAAGTTCAAACCTATGGATATCTTGATGCTTATGCTCATGAATACTCAGTTCACAATAACTTAAACTACAGAAACTTATCGATTAGAGGCTCGGGAAGCGGTGAATCTGGAACGATAAGAGTAAACAGTCATGCTAACACTAGAGACGGTTTAAGAACGCTCTATCAACGTCCTATGGGTCGCGGAGGAGTCGATTCTGTTTATGAACAACTCGATGAGACAGATTATAATCTAACAGCATCATTTCACAAAGTTCCGAGAAATACCTTGGTTAGACCAAAGTCTTCACCAACAAAAGCAGTAAACCTATCAGGATCTTCTGTTTTAACTCAAGAATCCAAGTTAATAAACTACAGTTTAACTGGGTATTCAAGTTCTGGTGCTATATCGTTTTCTGGTTGGATGAAGCTAATTTCATTCAATGGGCATCTTTTTGCATTTCAAGACTCTGCGACCGATTATCCTTATGATTTTTCCTATCAAGCCTACAATGCTATTAGTGGAATTTATATTTTTATGTATTCAACTACCGGATTAATGAATTTTTATTCTTGGAATAATGCTGATCTTGGAGTAACAAATGATTATTGGCTTGATTGGCATCACTATGTGATCTCTTGGGATGGTAATCTTTCAAGTGCTCCAATATTGTATTTAAATGGACAAACAGGAGTTACAGCAAATTCTGTTGTTGTAAACGGTGGTACTAGAAAAGATTTTGACAAAATACAAATAGGTTCAAGTCAACAATTACCATATTATGACAACAATAATGCAAACTATCAAGACCTTGTTTTCTTTTCATCAACAATTAATCTAGCACAAGCTCAAGAACTGTATAACAATGGAAAACGTTTTGATGTCACAAAACATAGTTTAAAAGCAAATATTATTGACTATTGGAACTTAACCAATGAATATCAAGACATTGTAGAACCTGGGGAAGATTTTGGAGAGAATCTAGAATTTAGTCCAAAAATAGGAAGTAACATCTTGTCATCAGTTGGTAAAATTTATGAACAAGACCCAGTTCAAGGCAGTTTTGTGATTTCTACTAAAAATTTAAAAAACAATCTTAATTACCAATCAACAATACCGGCATCTGATTACAACTATTCTTGGGTAACTTCTTCGCTTGGTGATAATTATAATGTGCGAAGTGGAACACAAAAAGTGTTTGGTTATTGGCCAAAAGATGGACTAAATAAAGTCAATGGAGTTATCGACACAGCAATAACTTTTCCATCATCTTCAACTGAATATATTTACTTGTAATAGGAGAAAAAAGTGAGTTTACCATTAGATTTTGTAGGCCTTAATAGCCTAGTGGCCAAAAAAGAAAGTTTTAATAATAATACAATTGTTGATGATAAAACAGTAGTTGATATTGTAACCAAAGATAAAGGAATAATAGTTAGAATAGAAGATATCATAGGAAAAGATATAGATTCTTTTTTAACTAATAATTTAATAGAAACTCCACCAACAGATTATGTAAGTGATAGAAGGGTCGAAGATGTAGCCCTTAAAAACATAACAATTCATTTAAATTTTAAACTCAGAGAACAACTTAGTAGATACGACTTGACTAGTTATTCCTATGATTTTGAAGATAAAGCCAGTGTATCAGTTAACGATAGAATAATTATCATTGTAGGTTCAAGTATTTACAATCAACAAGAAGATGAATATTATTCTTGGCCATATGCATTGGGCATTGATGGTGATGATAATTTTGTAATATTACATTCTGAAGAAAACGGTGCCTCTTATTATGTTTACAAAATAAAAGACGAAACTTACACAACAATTCAAAGAACATCAGGATACAATTCTATCACTTTAACACTTCTTGATTATGACAAAAACTTGTATAGATCATCAAGAGCAGATAAGTTTACGCAATATACAAGTAAATATTTATCATTAAAAATTAATGGTAAAGAATGGGATCATGCGAATAGAGATTTATTAAAATACGTCTTTTATCCTTTTTTTAAAGTAGCAAAAAACAAAAGTTTTTTTGCCACAAATCAAGAAATAAATAGAACTAGTGAATTTCCATTTTCTGATGGAACGGCTGATAATATCACCATAGAAAAAAACTACGAATATGTTTTTAATTTTTGCAGTGTAGCCAAATTAAACAAGTACGGAAATAACTTAAATTTTGATGATTTTTACAGATTTGAAGAACTTGTAAGAACAGGAACATATCCTAACTTCTTTGATCTAGAAAAATGGTTTGATGTTACAAATTTAAGTTTTTGGAGTTCAAAAATAAACCATAAAAATTTAGTAGAATTAAATAGTGTTAGAAAAGACTATTTTAAAGTTATAAGCCTTTTGAAGAATGAAGAAAAGATAAACATACCCGATCCTAACTATCAGATTTTAGGAAATCTAGTTAAAAGTAGTGAAAATTTTTATTCTGATCATGACGAAACACAAGTAGGAATCATTAATGCAGAATTTAATAGACTACTTCCTTATGTCGGAGCTTTTAGTGGTGCTCCAAGATTACCTGTTTACTTTTCTGCATTGATGAATAATCTTAATGGTCCGTACGGATATAGTTCCTTCAAACAACTTCGAGCATCTCAAAATTGGATTATGAGAG
>Ga0208162_1000297_pt1 | contig 29470 bp, 29 predicted proteins | sample CB_VirMetaG_4_FD_184539 | JGI IMG/M metagenome (GOLD analysis project Ga0208162, IMG submission 184539) | Freshwater to marine saline gradient viral communities from Chesapeake Bay - CB_1508_1M Viral MetaG (SPAdes) (version 4) | ecosystem: Environmental > Aquatic > Marine > Coastal | place: USA... | reverse complement strand
GTCTGTTCTTTGGATTTTTATCAAACTTATTAGCCATTTATTTTCTCACTTTATAATCCAACTGTATTGGTCGTATATGTTTTTAGCTTCATTCATTTTATCAAAAATGTTATCTTTCTTGTAGCCTGTTTGACCTTTAACTTGTGTATTCATGGTAGTTTTCGAGCTTATTATAGCATCAGCAAAAGCCTTTTGATAATTTAATTCTCGGGCGCTTGTTTGTAATGCTGTATCTCTAACCCAGCAAGCAATTGCGAGAGCCATGATGAGGTCATCATGGTATCCTTTCATTGCTTGTGGTTTACCATTCCTCCAAATAAAAGTCTTCATCTCGTTAATAGTGCGAGTAGAATATATGGTAATTAGTTTATTTCTGATAAACTCCTCTAATTTCGCGACGATAAGAGGTCGGGTCTTCATAGAGGTAGTAAAACCCGGAACAGCAGAGTTTCTTACCTCTGCTTGATGTTGTTCTATATACTCGTGTGTTGACTTGATAGAGTGATATAAGTTTGGATACTCGTGGTCAATTAATTTTGTTAAGACAGAAAAGCCGATGTTATTGTTCTCAACAACAAGCATAGCATTTCCAAACTCTCTTCCAACTTGATTTAATATATCAGCATACATGTCTAGCGTTGGTTTGCCTTGATATTCTCCGACAACTTCTAGCGTTTCTAGTTTAACAATGTGGAATGTGGAGTGGTCTGCTCCATCGCCACGAGCAACGTCTGCAACCATTAGATAATTGCAAGTAGGATCGAACTCTTCCCATATCCAAAAGTTTCTATCAAAGCCAGTTCTGTATTTTGGTTCTTTGATTTTTGTGAGCAGCCATTCCATGCATTCGGGGTCAATGACGGTTTCGCCTGACGTATTGAAGTTGCATTCTAACTCTTGCGCTATTTGACGCTTGGACATGTTCTTGGTTTCTTTTTTATACCAAGCCTCGTCTCTGTCGGGATGAACATCCCAAGGTAACGTTGTTAGATGAAAGTTGTTGGCGCCTGCTTCTGCGTCGGTGCAAGTTTTGTGAAACCAGTTACCAACACCGTTTGGCGTTGAAAGCGCAATGCAGCGACCACCAGTAGACAGCGTGGGATACAAACCAGTCCATAGTTCTTCAAGACCTTCAATGTGTGCTGCCTCATCAAGCACGAGCAAAGACAGTGCTTCGGAACGACCAGCATCGCCAGAGGTCGATGCCGCCTTAATAGATGAGCCATTAGACAACTCAAAAGACGTGCGGTTATCAACAGAGATAGTAGCAATACGAATCCACTGCGGCAAGTTCTTCATAATGTTCTTGACTTTCTTGACCAAGTTACCAGCAGTAGCAAACTTGGTAGCCATAACAAGAATAGACTTATCTCTGTGAAAAAGCATAAGCCAAGTAATGTATCCAGCAGTAATAGTGGAAATACCTAACTGACGTGCTTTCAAGATAACATTAAAACGATGATCGTTGAAGTCTTGAAGCAGGACATCTTGGAAGTCATATGTATCAAATAAGATAAGCCCGTGCATCGGGTGAGATATACGGGCATAGGTTTTTAGAAAGTAAACGGGATCTTTACCGCACTTGAGTATTTCTTTGACTTGTTGTTTTCTGTCTAACTGGAAACTCATACATTTTCTGCTAGCATTTCTCTTATCATTTGTTTCAGTTCTTCAAGTTTGAAACCGGCAACTGGTCTGCCTTCTGCGCCGGGGCTGTAAAGAGTCTCGGGTGCAGGCTCTTCATCTGGTTGCATCTTAGAGAAAACTGCATTGAAAATTTCGGCAACAGCCTCTGCATCCATGCCACTAACGATGGCTGCAATTTGTTCTTCTGGGCTTGCCGGCTCATCAGCAACTGGCGCGGATGCTGTGTCGTCGTCCATATCCATAGCGAACGTATCATCGGCTTGTTTGCGGAACGGCTTTTCCATTGCGGCAGTATCGCCAAAGTTTTTCTTGTAGCGCACAGGATCACGCTCTTCGGGTGGACGATATTTGTCGCCTTGAATTTGCTTAAGAAGATCTTCGATTGTTTTAGGATCTGCTTCAGTTAATTGTTCTTCTTTGATATACTCTTCGATAATGATCTTGCGAAGTTGGTTAGCGGTGACTTTCATTTTACGATTCCTTTTTTCTGGTATCGTTTTGTGGACGCTTTCCGCCTTCGCCGTTCCAGCCGCCTTGGGACATAAAACTTTTCCAATATTCGTCGGGTGCTTTTGATCCAGTAGCGTTGTCCATCTCTTCATTTAGTCCGCCGACCTTGTAGTGCATCTTTGCTTGAACCCAACTTCTAACGTTTGAAGTAGATTGGACCATCATATCAACCTCGCCCTCAGCAGTAAGGCTAACTGACTCGCCTGTTATCTTTTTGTATTCTTTCTTCAAGAACGAGGCGATGTCTGCAATTCTTTGCTCCACTTCTTGCTCGAAACCATTTTCATGAACTTCTTTAAGTTGAACCTCGGACATATACGAAAGACACATCATGTTTCCATAAATTCTAACATTAAAACCATCGAGGACTCTTCTATCAAGAATGGGATCTCCCTCTTCTCTTTGGAGACCTGCCTTTACTGGCTCTCCGCTTTCATCCAAAGCGCCGTCATATGCATTAGCTGCTGCTTGTGAAAGTCCTTGGACTATTTCATATACTGTTGCCATTATTCTTGATCTCCTTGTTTCATTTTTGGCTTTATTTGTTTATCTAATATTTGTATTATTCTATTAAGGAATGGCTTGTGCCTCATTAAATCAACACCTTCAGCACTAGCAAGACCTGAAAGAAATTTTTCGATTTGATCTACTATGCTTTTTTCTTGTGGTGAAAATTCTTCGCCTGTGCTTGCAATTCTTTCGCGAGACGATTTTTGTCTAGCGGCTGTAGACATTGTTCCAGTGGTGAGCCCAGGTCCGTCTTCTTGCTCTTGAAGATTACCCATTTTTTCATATTCTAAATAATGTTTGACGGAAGATATGTAGTCTGCCGCCTTTGTAATCTTTGCTTGTACCCAGCCTTCGAGTTCTTCGCCGTCTTGAATCATTTGTTCCAACTCTGCTGCGTAGTTTGCTAACTTATATAAATCGGATTTAGCCATTGATGCCTCGTGGTCATCAGCGCAAGGTGACTGCATTTGTGCCGGCATGTGTCCGCCGCATGCTTCTTTTATTTCTTCTAAAATGATTTGTTTAAGTTTCGCTTTGCTTATCTTCATTTGGTCGCCATCCTTGTAGCCATCTCTCTTCTCTATCTTCGACATATTGAATGTAGCAGCGATGGCAGCAATCAAATTTGACGAAGCAGACATCATCCATTGATTTCTTTGGGAAAGACCCACAGACAGGACAACTTTTTAGAGATTCTCTATTAAGTAGTTTTTTTGTAACCTTTATACCATTTATATCTATTTTCTCTTGGAACCCTTCATTTTTGTTAACTTTTTTGTAGAACTCCTTCATTTGTTGTAGGTAGTCTTTTTCTCTTTCTTCATCCCAGTTAGCGCGAGGGTTGGCTATTGCTTCGTCGCCATACTTTTCTGCAATTGCTTTTTCAACTGCTGCTATGCGGTTAGGGTCTTTATTCATTTAAGGGCTCTATATGCGGCGTATGAACTTGCAGTACCAAATAGGATCCCACCAGCAAAATACAACCATTTGTATTGGGGAGATGTTTTTTTTAGTGCTTCCGCAAGCGCGTCTATCTCTGTGTTCTTTTGCATTATAAACAAATTGTATTCTTTTGTTAATGCATCTTTTTCTATTCTCAGGTTCTCCAACTTAAATTCGTATTCTTCTTTTTGGATCTTCAACTGATACTCTGTTCTGATATCACACGCATATAAAGCAGTGTCGTAGTCTGATAATATTTTTGCTGTTGCGTATTCGTCGAACAGCACGCCAGCAAATGGTGTTGGCTGGTTGTATTCTACTATTGTAAACTTTCCTAAGTCCGTTGCTTCGGCAGTCATTGAAAGCATTAATAGTAATTTAACGAGCATACTTAATACCAAACTTTGCTTCTATATCTTTAATTATCTGCTCTTTGTCGGTATGGAACTTTTTAGTGTATTCGTCTTTCTTTTTTTCTTTTGTGTCTTCAAGTGTTCCAAGGGCTTGTTCATATTCTTCTTCTATTACAGCGATCCTTTCAAGATGACTTTCAATTAATATTTGTTTTTCTCGGATCTCTTGTTTGTGGATCTCTTTTAGTCCTTCGATCTGTGCTTCGTAAGACTGAACCCTTGTGTCGTATGCTTTTTGCATTAGGGCATAGTCACGGCGAGACTTCATCGCTATAACGACTAAAAGCAACACTATGAGTATTGCTTTCCAGTTCTTCAATGCAAATTCTAGTATTTGCTTTTTAACCATTGTGTCCTCTAAGTCGGGCTATTCCATCAATGACCGTTTGACCGCCAATATAAATAGCCGAGACAATAACCCAGTCTTCGCTTGTTACGTGACCAGCCAAAGTAAGACCGGTCGCTGTAAGCCAGACCATCAGTTTGCGAGACGTTAACTTTGCTAACCAAGAGTCAATAAACGCTTCTGCTTTCGCCATCATCACTTGCTCCTGTTTTGTCTCTTAACGTCTCTAACGCACTTCTCGTACTTTTTCTTGTCGTCGCGACCAACAGATGCTGTGCAAATAGCATAAGGGTTGTTCTTCTCTTGTTCTTCCAAGGTTCTGTCCATCTCAGCAGGACGAGTTGGACTAGTTGGGCTCTTTGTAGTTCCGAACTTGTCTTCAATTACTTTCACTGCTGCGGCGATACCACCACCCAAGAGTGCGGTCATAACTGCTGGCTCTTTAAGAAACTTCTCAAACGCATCAAGAACAATAGTGAGGTTTTCAGGTGTTATGTTTTCAATACCTTCCTCAACGTTCTCTTCGTCGATGTGCCTTCTCCAGTCTTCAAATAACTTTTGCATTATATTTTTCCTTGAAATTTGGCGTTAACCGGTGGGTTCAATTTCTTAAACTCCGATATTGCTGCCTTAATGTCTTCTTCGTTTGCTTCACCTGTATACCACTCTTGGAATAAGGTGACGGCATTTGTGCTGTCTAAGTATCTTTGCTTGACGCCGGCTTCTCTGCACATATGAGCAAACATCTCGCCAATCATTGCTGGGTTTGCGGCTGCTTGTGGCTGCTTAGCCTCAACAGTTGCGACGGCGGCGACGGCTTCAGGCTCCGGAGTCTCTTCAACTTCCACAGGTGTTGCTTCCATAGTTGGTTCGGTTGTTGCGGCCTCTACGTGTTCGTGTGGTTCTGCACAGCACTCATCAGCGCTAGGAGCCGAAAACCAGCCCTTTATCGTATTCCATAAATTCATTTTGGTTCTCCTATGTTGCTAATCCATTCATACTATAATTCTTTCAAATCTGCAATTTCTTGATGTAAAGGCATTACACCTTCAAAGCTGCCGGGTTGGGCGTAAAGTGCTGTTGTGATAAGTTCCCAAGCTATACTGCCAACATCTTCTCCAAATACGTCCATTACCGTTTGGCGGGATGCATCCATAGCCATTTCATATGATTGTTGATCATCTGCACGTTCTGGACTTTTCTGAAGATAAGGATCTTCAATTTCTTCTTTAATAATATCTGTCTTCTCGTCCATAAAATAACGAGGATCAAATCTTCTTGTGTTTTTACGTCTAGCCATTACAATCTCCTATTATGTTTAAAAGCTTTCCTGTCCGGGATCTGAGTCAGTTGCTAACATCTTTGTCAGCGCCGACATTATCTCTTGTTGTTGATCGGAAGGAAGCTGTAACAACTCGCGCATAGATTTCATTATTGATCTTGCTTCTTTGTTGTCGATTCTTCTGAGTCTTGCAATGAAACTTTCCATTACGCGGCTGATGGTGTTACTTGTTTCTTGATCCAAGGTGTCCCAATCTAACCCACCTTTATGGAATGTACCCATTTCATTTAATTCTTCTGCAATGATCTGTTTAAGTTGTGATTTCGTGATTCTCATTTTGGATCTCCTATGTTGCTAAACCATTCATACTTAGTATCGCAATCAATCCGGGCACATTCTTTCGCACATAAACGCCAGAAAAAAGTGTCTCGCATCGACCGCCGACATAAGCGATTGCCGACTCAATATTCTTGCTGACCTTGGGGTCTGCTACCATTTCTTCTGAGACAACCAGCACCAACGAGCCTGCGGCTGCCTTACCCTTTGGTGGAGGGCACGCAGAACGGTTCATGCAGTTGTGAAGGATCACCGATCCAAGCTTTCCAGTGTTTGGATCTTTTATCATGGTTGAGCCCATAAAGGCACGACCGTCATTGCCCAAGCAAGTTTCCAGATCTTTACTATCAAAAGATTGGATCGGTGAGTCCTCTGAGGAGAGTTTAAGCACTTGGGCAAGTGACTTAGCAAATTGTGTGTTGGCGACAGGATACATACCAAGCATACCAATTCTGCCGCGAAGCAAACGAGTAGAACGCTCATTGTCGAGAATGATGTGCGGATACTTTGCAACATCATTTGCGAGCGTCAAGGCATTGCGAGCAATAGTGGGGTTGAGGTTTTCTTGTGCTGTTGGCCAAGAAACTACATATACGACTCTACCGCTTGCTTGAATAGAACGTAAGTAACGCTCAAAGACAGGCTGTAAAGCAGTAACAGAACTACCGGTACCACCGCCACCGCCAGCAAGGACGAATAACCAATCAACTTTACCAAGTTTGATGCGGAGAGCATCTTCAACAATTGCTCCATTTTGTGCTAATACCTCTTTTCCGTATTCTACATTCTTGCCGATTCCGTCGGAATCAGGAATCAAAACGACATGATCCTCTTCAACATTCTTTGGAATATCTTTTCCAGTTGTGTTTACGAGTAGCGTTTTATTGAAACCTAATTCAATAAACGCATTCGCCATTTTGTTGCCTCCACCGCCGACGCCAACAAAGCCCACATTCACAGAGGAAGGCGCAGTGTTTTCTGGGAGGAGATCTTCATCAGAATATTCCATCTGTAATCCGAAGTCCTCAACCATTCCGAAATCTTCTGCTTCAACTTCTTCGTGATAGTGGTCTTTCTCCTGATTAAAGGAGGGTGGTGGCTCTGCGGGAGGCAGGAACGAAAATTCGTTAGGGTCGTCATTATCAGACATTTTATTCTCCTATTTAGCAATAAATAGTTATTAAATAATCTTATTGCTCTTCTTTAAATTGTCTTCCGCCTTTAAAGGACGCAAATTATCAAGAGCCCAGCATTTCTGAAAATTCGGGTGTTCTAAACTATCATACAATAAAGCCGATTGCGGAATAATATGATCAATGTGCCACTCGCCCCAATTGTCCCAAGTCATCCAAGGTTCAAATTGGTTTTCAATGTGCTCTTTTAGTTGTTGTGGAGTATATGGTAGGTGCTCGAAGGTGCTGCCGCCTTTAACTGTGTTTTGTGATCTCAGTGCTTGACGAACGGCACATGACACTCTCTTTCTGATCTTATAGTCAGTATCGACCATCTTTCTGTTTTGCTCATAGAAGTTCTTTTGAGATATTATTTTGTCCTTGTTTAAAAAATAATATCCTCTATTGCGCTCCAAGATATGTTCTTTGTTTTTTCGATAATTCTCTTTTTGTCTTTGTTTAAGGAGCATATTATTTTCTTGATAATATCTTTTCTTTTTTTCACTAATGTGTTTCTTATTGTTTATGTAGTGATCCTTTTTTTGTTGACTAACACATTCCTTACATAAAGATGCCCTGCCGTCTTTTGCTGCTCTTTTAATGTGAAATTGCGCGCTGCTTTTCTCTTTGTCGCATTTGTTACATTTTTTCATCACAATAATTAGTCTCAAACATCAACTTTTGCATAGCCATTTACCTTATCGATCACAATTTGCATATCAACACAATCTTTGAGCGAATCAAGGTGGGAGATCAACAAAACGTTCTTGAAATACACTTTGATCAATTCCAAAATCCGAATGAAGCCGGACATGTTTTCTTCGTCTAATGCAGTTCCGGGTTCATCCAACACAAAAATATCACCAGTTGGTAGCGACGATACACCTAGAAGCGCAAGACGTATCGCAATTGCAGACAATGATTTCTCTGCACCCGAAGCCATTTCAATGGGACGCTCATCATAACGCGGGTGTTTAATGAAGATATCAAACTTGTTTCCTGATGCTTCGAAGAACACCTCGAACTCTACAATATTTGCTAACACCTTTGCTATCTCGGAGTTGATGACGGGTATCTTTTTCTTGATAATGTCGTATGCAATACCGTTTGAGTGCATGCAGCGCATAAACAAATCATATGCAGAGAACTCTCGTTGTAGTTCTGTGTATTCTTTCTTTTGCTCTCGAATGTTCTCTACCTTTTGTTCAAGAGAGCCAACTGCTTTTACAAAGTCAAGCGTTGCTACTTCACACTTATCGATCTCATTATTTGTTTGCTTGATCTTGTAATGACATTCGTTCAATTGAGACAATAGCGTTTCAAGGTTTTCAATTGCTTCTTTGTTCTCTTCATATTCATCTCTCTTGGCTCGGAGAGTGGTTAGTGAAGCCTCGATTCTGTGAATGGAGTTTTTGTTTCTTTCTATCTCCAAGTTTAGATCTGCTATCTCTGATGTGATGGTGTTCTTGCTGTCCTCCATCCGAGAGTATCTATCAAGTTGGTTGCCGACATCAACTGGGTCAAGTGCTTCTATTTGACTTGTGATGTTGCTGATGTTGTTTAATGTTTGTGCTTGCTGTGTCTCAACAGAATTCTTTTGTGCGACGGCTTCGTGGGCTTCCTTAACAAACTCATTATCACAGCAATACTTGCAGTTTGGATCATATTCGTGCTCGTGTAGAAGTTTCTCTTTCTTCAAGATATTGTTGTGTGCTTCTAGAAGTTTATCGAGAAGGTCTTCTTGTGCTTTCAGTTCTGACTGGTGTTCGGTTATTTGCTTTTGTAAGTCTTCGTACTTGCTTAACTCAAACTCATTTAAGAATGCAACAACCTTTTGATATACACCTTGCTTTGTTTTTAATGTTCCTTCGTCTTCGGAGATCTTTATATCCAACGCTGTTATTTCATTTTCTTTGCTGCGGATCTCGGTTGTGATAGCAGCAATGTCTATGATCTCTGCTGGAATAGAGTCAATTATCTTTTGTGTTTTGCCGCAGTCTTCATTTAAAGTAGCTAGTGTGCTCTTCAAAGCTGCGCAAGTTTCTTGTTGTTGAATTAATGACTCTCTTGCGGTTTGTAGTTCTTCCGTATGCTTTTCTATCTCGTCGTCATAGTTCTTTGTTTCCATCCGCTTTAAAGCACCTTTCAGATCAACAGAGTCTTCTTTTGCAAGTTTGAACTTTTGCTCAAAGAATTCTAGATCCAAGAACTTGGCGATAATTTCTTTCCGTCGTGTTGAGCCCTCGTCAATAAACGTGAGGGCACCGTGTTGGGACGACAAAGAAGAAACAGAGAAGTCGTCTAACGTACCGAAATGCTTACGAATATTTGCATCGGTCTGTGTCCTAGTCAAGCCGTTTAGAGACTGAGTTTCTCCCATTACATTATCATAAACTTCAAAGTTTAGATCTGTCTTGGCTTCTAGTGTTTCTTCGCCTTTAAGTCGCTTTGTATACTTATCGGATCTTCTTTCAATAGTATAAGTCTTTTCTCCGATATCAATTTGAACTTTGCCGGAAGCATAGTTTTTATTTTGGTTGATAACGTTTAAGTTCTTACGCTCGTTCTTTGATGTAGAGTTGAACATCGTCCACAAGATCGCATCAATAATAGACGACTTACCTGAGAAGTTCTTTCCAAAGATGCCGACAATGCCGCTTAACTCTTCAAAATTGACTTTATTGCCGTCGCCATAATTAAACAAATTATCAAACTCAAAATTATTAAGGCGCCAATTAACATTTCTTGATACATCTTCGTTGTCCTCTACGATCTTATTGTATCTTCTGTTTAGTTCAAAGACTTTTTCTATTGTCGCTTCTGGGACTTCATAGTCTACCAAATACTCTTCGATAAGTTCTTCTTGCACTGCAACGTCGCGAAGGTTATCATTACCAAGTTCATCCGTCAAAGCCTCAACAGAACCACGCTCACCTGACGCTCTGTTAAGAAACGATATAGTCTCTGGCTGGAACCTGTGCTTTGCAATATCAACTGCACGGCGCATTACGTCTAGTGGTAGGTTGTTGTTGCTAACTAACCGCAAACGAGCACCTGTTGGTATCTCTGTGTTCTTCGGCATCCTGCCTTTGCGAGTAAGTTCGATAGTGATGAACGGCTTTGGGTTTACAAGCGAAACATGTCGCGTGTTCCACACATTCTTATCTTGGATGTCCCAAATAAGATAGCCCTTGTCGTTAGACTCTCCGTGGTTTTGCTGCACAAGCGAGCCGGGATACCTTGCTCTGCCGTCGTTATCTACCTTTTGATCTGTCTTGTGAATGTCTCCAAGCAATGCATAGTCATACTTTTCAAGTTCATCAAGCGAGATGTCGCCGTGCGTCATCATCCAACCGCTGTCTGTTACAGACCCAACAACAGAACCGTGATAAAGCGCGATGTTTACGCGGTCTTGCGGTAGTTCTGTTTTCCAGTTCTCTGGATCAACAATAGACAACACATGTAGATCAACGCCATCAGCAACCTCCACAACGTCTGAATACTTGTGGAAGTGAATGTTTGGATGATTAAGATATTCTACGATGGGCGAAATAGCATCAAGACGACCACTGTTCTTTAAATTCATATCGTGGTTGCCGAGGATCATATGGTAAGGCGCAATGTCTGCTAAGTCTACGAATAGATCACTCATCATCTTAATTGCTTCGGGCGACATATCCAACTTTGTGTGGAAGGTATCGCCTGTGTTTACGATAATGTCTGGCTTTTCTTCTCGCAGCTTTTCATATAACTGCTCGAATACTGCTCGGTACTCCTTATGGTACTTTAATTTGCGGACGTGAATGTCCGATACGTGCGCGATCTTGATGCTCACAAACTCTCCTAACTAATTGCTTTGCATAAAAAGAGGGTACTGCAAAAACTAATTAATAGAACACTGACTTGAAGAATTAGTATTTTAAAAATATAACTCTGCATAAGTCCCTCCTTACGCTTTTAACATATCACTACCAAATGTGGCTGTCAAGCATTTTCTTTCGCAAGACTTTTGCCTTTGGCGCCGCGTTCGGCAGTCTTATCTTGAAGTGCTTTGTATGCGATAGACCAAGATGCAGGAAGAAGCTTGCCTACTTCAGAATCATAGAACTGTCCCGAGCCTTCTGAGCCCCAAGAATTAAAGTCAGTAACTAAGTCTTTGAGATCTTGTATATCCATTGTCTGGTAGTATTGCTTGAGATCCTCTTTTTCGGCACCTCTGGTAAATGTGTCCTTGTATCCATCGGGTAATGAGTCGTATGGTACGAAAACCAAATACTGGGCTCCGCCGGGTCCTGCTTGTGCTTGCCCGGTGCTCTTTACTGCGCCTTTCTGTACAAACTCTGTCTCTAAGCGGTCCATCGCGATGTCCTTAGCGGTATCTGCGCTGACACCTTTTTGCAGGTCGGCAGAGATCTCTCCTTCACGAGCACTGGCTTCAATTGCCTTTTCGATAGCGTCTGCACGTGCTTGGGAAATGTTCTGTGAAGCATTGATAGCATTGCTGATCTTTTGTGCTGCCGCTACTGTGGTGCCCACACCCTCGTAGTCTTGGAGGTCTGCTGCTACTTGGCTTCCAAATGCTAACGCAGCCATAACCAAAAGAGGTAGTCTTGCTTTTCTTGCTGCCTTTTTAAGTGAGTCTATAATGTCTTCTTCTAATAACTGACGTTGTTCTTGCGTCAGGTTTAGATTCATTTCATCAATTACTTCGGAAATTGTTTGCTTTAAATATCTGATCTCCGCTTCTTCGCGAATGATCTCTCTTAACCTTGACTCTGTAATGCGCATTGTTCTTTCTGCAACTCCTTTGGCGTGTCTAGCGGCTTGGGCTCTCTCAAAGGCTGCTTTATTTTTCCAGCACTGACGTTTTCCACCGTCTTTCTTGATGGTCACGAAACTACCGGGTTCACCAGAAGCGTTGGTGCATTTTTCATTTCGCTTGTAATAAGGCATCTTTATACCGCAGACAATAAGTCTAGCAGTAAATAGTTATCACTCTCGATAAAGGTTGCGTTATTCTTTCTTTGCTCAAACACTTGTTTGGGCATTGAGCCTACGTCTTCGTAGCCCGAAACATCGATCTTATAAAGTTCGATATCGTACTCCAACAGCATTTTAATAATCCGGCGTTCTTTTTCTGCTGCGTCTGGGTCAAGGGCGATGTAGATCGGGGTGTCATTTCTGACGATTTGACGCAAGAGATTTGATCCTTTACGTAAAGTTGAGCCAAGTATCGGGACGGCATTTCCTGCAACCACGGCATCGAATACTCCTTCGACCAGTATTAGGTCTTTATTCCAGTCAATAAATAGTTCATTAAACACCACATCTTTTGACGCTGGCGGGTTTTTATACTTGTAGCTATCACCTGTATAGGATCTGGCGATAAAGTAGCTACAGTCGCCATCTGCATCAAAAGAAGGTATAATAATTCTGTTGCGATATTCTCCACTAAAGCAGAAGCCGATCTTCCACTTGAGAATATCTTCTTTTGTTACTCCTCGCTTTTGGAGATATCGGAGCGCATATGTGCCGGTGGCTGGGATGGAGTCTTTGCAGAGGCTTGTGAATTCTTCTGGGAGTTCCACTTTGCTTTTGTCTTCTGTACGCTCTGTTTCCATAAAGAGTTCAGTAAATTTTTCAAGATCACTTCGCTCCGATATTGAGTCCCATTTCTGTAGTTGGTTATACGAACCATAACTTCTAACAACGCGCCTAATATTACGACCGCGATAATCGCAAACCCAACAATGATAAGCACCTTTAGTGAAATTAATAGCGAATTTACGCTTGTGGTGATCGCACGCAGGGCATTTAAAATAATGTTCATCTTTTGATGTTATCTTATCGGGTCCCAGAACTTGACGGAGTATCTTCAGAGCAGCTTTCTTGTTTTTCATAATATTCTTTAAATCTTTCGTATCGATCGATTGCTCTCCTGATAGTCGTTGGGTGGACCTTTTGTTCGTTTGCTATTTCTTGAAGGGTTTCGCCATTTTCATAACGAAGATAAAAGTTCTTTTCTTCAGTATCGGTATATCTTTTATTGCTCTTGCTAATTTTTCTATTATGTTCTTCTTCTAATTTTTTACCATACCAATAATTTTGCTGTCCGCTGTTTTTAGTGCTTTGGTTTTTTCGAGCACATTTAGTATGTTTTTTACCAGTAAATGGCGCAATAGGTTCATTAGAAATATTATACCCACTTGGAACCACTGCGTCAAGTAAAATTAAAAACTTCTTTTCTTCCTCCAGAAGCGCCCTCTGAACCACTTCCTTTAAAACAATATATTCAAATGCTGCTTTTCCATGTTTGTTGTAAGAACGTTGCAAATGTGCATTAACATGGGTGTCGCGCTTTAAGCACGACCTGTGATGGCGCCATCGGCGTGCAATATCGTTGGAACTTCCAATGTAAACTTTATTATTTTTTTTATTGCGAATCATATAAATGCCACATATAACTGATTTTTTCATAATTACCTCTCAGTAGTAAATAGCAATCACAAACCCATAAAATACTAATTTTCTTACTAAATCACATACTCAAAGTGGTGTCAAGTAAAAGCGCCCCTCCGTGTGTAAACATCAGAGAGGCGCTCGCGGTTGCAGCAGATTGTTACGTTTATTGTGCTTCAAGTGCTTCGATGATTTGTGCCTTTGTAGACTTGGTGTTAACATCAAGCCCAAGACCCTTCGCTACATCGAGCAGTTCAGCCTTCTTCATACTTGGATTCCAAGTGGTGTCAGTGGTTTCGCTGCCATTGACCGCCAAAAGTTCAATCTCAAAGTTGAGATCTTCGCCCGCAAGTGGGTGGTTGAAGTCAAGAACGACCTCTTCTTCGCGCTCCTCCAAGATCCTAGCGAGAAATGGACCCTGTGGACCGTTGCCTTGGACAACTTCGCCAACCAAAAACTCAAACTCTGGTGGGAATGCTCCTCGTGGAACTGGTTGCACTGCCTCTGGTTGGTGTTGCCCATATGCTTCGTCGGCACTCAAACTAACGCTCTTTACGTCTCCGATAGACATACCAACAAGCGCGGCGTCAAAACCGGCAATCATTTGTCCTGAACCAACTTGGAAATTAAGAGTTTGTCCTCTAGTCTTCGAGTTGTCAAATTCAGTACCATCACTAAGTGTTCCTCGATAGTGGACACTAACACTATTTCCATTTTGTACTTTCATTTTTTCTCCTACTGATGAAAAGTCACTTAAACTATAACACACAAAGGCTGTGCTGTCAAGAAGTTTTTGTTTCTGTTTTATATCCAGCGTGTGCTATCACAATTGCATCTGCTCTGTCGTAAGACTCTGGCTTTGGATTGCCTTGCTTGGTATATTCTATTTTAAATGCCGGCTCGTTTTCTAATAAGTGTTCTAACACCACTTGTTTTGCCTTCTGACCTCTCGGAACTTTAATGCCGACCTCCTTACGGGCAGCAGTCGCTCCGATGTATTCTGGGCGAATCTCGAACACCTCATACACAATCCAAGAAACAATGCCGTTAAACTTCTGTAACGTAGCCATTGTTGCAGCAGAAGAGCCGCCAGAGTTAAAGAATGTGAATGGCTGTTCGATGTAAATGTGCTGTATTGGATATTTTGACTCCCCAAGAGCAACTGAATAGTCTTCGTCATTACTCAGTTGATACATCTCGTATAAGTCTAGTATCTTTTCTTTCATTGCTATTGCTTTATCAAAAACATTTTTGTGCTTTCTCAGGTCAATTGAGTCATAATGAACCAACTGACCATCTGCGACAACAGCAAAGCCTGTAATGCTTGTGCTTACATCTATTCCTAAAACCATTTTATACCTTGTATTTACGCCAACTATATGGTTTTCTGTTTTCTAAATAACTTTTGTTTGCTTCTTGTGCATACGCTTCTTGCTCAAAGCGGATCCTGCGATAAGCCAGTTCTTTATCTTTGTGTTTCATGAAGCCTCTCAAGTAGTCCCAACCATATAACAAATAAAAGAATATCACAAGTAACTCTTTTTGTTGAGCAATATGTATGCTTTCGTGTCGCAAAGTGTCTTCCGACATCTCTTCTTTGCTGATAATAAATGGAAACAGTGTTATGGCTGCTACATCAACAACCCATGATACTGCTTTTGTGAACTTTGGGGAAACTATTATTATTGGTATTTTCATATATCTAACTTCAACTTAAAGGTGTAATCATCACCTTCTTCTTTTAAGATCGGATCGGCTAACGTTGCGACTCCAATGAGGTTTTTGTCTTTGTCGTATATGCCGACTCTGGAAATGTATACTTGTCTTTTGAAAGGCGCATCGAATGTCGCGAAACTAGAAGACACCGTGTTCTTTATTTTTCTGTTTGGGTTCTCTTCGTATACCATTGAACTTGTTGTAAACAATTGATCCTGACCATACTGTAAGAACGTTGGGTTGTTTGAGTAGTTTACTTCGCCTCTTCTTGCGTGCGCAAACATTGTTTGAACTTGTGTCTCGGTCTGTCCGTTAAACAATATCTCGAATGATGCTGAAGCAAAATCGGCGTTGATCACATTTGGTTTAATAATATCATTAGCGCCGACACCGAAGTAAATCCACTTTGAAGTTACCACATCTCCACCGGTGGCGCCATCAATTAACGGCAGTTCTTGGTCATTTATTTCCCAAGAACCCGTAAGAAGAATGATACCTTCGTTATAAAGTACCACACCCGCTACGTCTCCATCGTTTGCAGAAGACATAGTTCCTGAGTACTGTATCAACTCTCCGTTTTCTTTTGCGTCTCTTAACTCTGCTTGCAGTGTTCCGCTAACATAATATCTAAGAGATACGGAACCTTCCTGTATTCTTGAGCCATAGAATATAGATGGGATGCTGATCATGTTGATTGTTTGTTCTGCCTTGTTCCAACCAAGAGAGGAAGAAACAACATAATGCTGACTCATGTAACCATAACTATCAAGTCTGTTTTTGAGTGCATAGAAATGACGATATACTGGAGCACCACCGCTTAAAAATTCTCTATCGCTATCAAACGTATTATAAACAGACTCTCTTGCACCTGCGTTAGGGTACATAAACTCTCGCGTTATAGACGCAGTCAGCGGATAATCTGAATACAGCGTGTCTCCATAGCGAAATTCATTGTTGTAACTTGTTTTACCAACGGTTTTGAATGAGGCACGAGCAGAATCTTTTGTGATATATGGAATTATCGGCGGGTTTTGTCCAGTTGTTATCAATGTTCCATCAGGTTGTAACGTAGTTGTTCCTTTGCGATCTATATTATATTCGTGCAGACTGATGCCGCCGTCAGTACCTGAGCGAGTGGCGCCCGGTAAACTTGACGACATACCAAGTATATTATCCGAGAAGGCACCCGATTGATGCGGCGTGTTATTGTAGTATACTTTGAAGTTATACACGTCAAAGCGTACTTGTGGAAATGCCCTCATTGTGTTCAGCACAATATCATTTGGGCCAAACTTACGGAAAGACATTTTTAGTAATCCAATCTTACTCTGATCGTCAACTCGTTTTGTGGGGTCTTCTTGAGCGGCTCAGACAACTTAGCAACCGCCAGAAGTTCGTTACGTGCGTTGTAGAGACCAACAGTAGTCACATATGATACAGGTAAGTCTCCTGCCTCATTCTTGACTCTAAGTTTACTAGCGGAAAGATATGTTGGGTTTGCGCTGTAGTTGAACTTGTTGACTGGAAGTCTACAGAAATAGATCGTTGAATTTATCTCTGTCGAGTTGTTGAACGTAAGGTTTGTAACTCTTTCTCTCAGTGCATCAGCGGAACTTGAGATAGAACCGGTAGCGATCGAAGCGGAGCAACCAAGAGCAGGACCAAGAGAAGACGTAAATGCGGTCGCAGCCCCAGAAGCGAACTGACCGTAGCCAGTAGATGCCGACATATCAAAAACTGACGAAGAGATAACTGCAATACCTGCTTGATAGAAAATAACACCATGAGCGTTACCGTGAACAGAACCAGTAGCAAGTCCGGAAGTCGCATAAAGAACACCGTAGTCGCCACCGATTGTGTTTGTGGTGCCGTCGCCGTTTGTTGATGCACTGATATCTTGGAGAGTGACTGTCTCAGAGTGCCTGTCGCCCCAGGGACCGGTACCTAATTGAAGTGAGAAGGTGCCTTTCTTGATTTGGTCTTTGGTAATCAAACGCGAGAATGAAACTACCATGACGTTTTTCATCGAACCTGTTTGATCCAACTTCAGGTCATTCTCAAACAATCTAACCGTGTTAGCAGAACCAGTGTAGCCAAGCAGAACTTGAGAGAACTGGTTGTACATATTAATTTTCTTGCTGTTCTGCACGTTTGTAGATGCCGAAAGTGCTGAACTTTCGTCGTATCCACATGTGATATCAAAGATATGGTTTGCAGAAGAACTTAAATATGGATAGTCATATACAGACTGGAACATGCCGTGTGTATAGTTTTTGATGTTTTCGTTGTTATACGTACCACTGTTGATGATTGTACCTGTTAAGGGGATGACCTCATGAAGGATCGTCTTAGTTGTTGTTACATCTGTGTTTACGTTTAAGGGTTCATAAGAAACAGGCATTCATTTTCTCCGTTTATGTCTGAGCCAATTTGATAATTCTGATAGGCAACTGGATATTGGCGTTACTTGCAAGTCCTTGTACATAGACAGTAGTATCAATAAAGTCATACAATTGTCCGCTGCCGAAAAGGTCGTTAGAAGTTGTACCAAACTTAACATAGTCCGTTTGGGTAATATCGCCTCTAATCAAAAAGTTTAGTGCAGTGAAGGCGCCGCGTGGACCTGTAACTGCTGAATACTGAGTACTGGAATCTACAGTGGTGCCGGTTGTGCCGACGTTAGAGTACACTCTGTTTACTGCGGCTCCAATAGTCGCTTCGTTGTAGTTTTTCAGTGAAGGAGATCTTCTTGTGTTTCCAGAGCCACCAAGTGAGACCTGAAGGGTTGCTCCTTGCTGAGTACCATTTGAAAACTGTCCGCCTGAGTTTGCTCCCAAGACAGTTTGAATAAATCTATTATCAAACCTAACCATGAAACCACTATCCATTAAACCAACAGAGGTAATGTATGTTGCTTGGTTTGTTGAAGAGGCAGCAAGATCTGTGCTATCAATTCCAGTCTCAATCATAATAAACCTACCAGCAGTGTCCGAACTAATCAAAATGTTTGCTTCGGGAACGCTGTCTGTAGCGGTCATAACTTTGCTTGTTGGTACGCCGGAAGCGTTTGTTTTTGTGTTATCAGCCAAGAAGAAGACGTTCTTGCTTGTAGAACGAGATGCGATTCTTGGGTTGAAGGTTTTTTCGTTAATTGTAGCAGAGGGAATGTACAGTAAGTCTTGTCTAGCATAAGACACAAGACCATAATTAATTGCAGCATTTTGCTGGGTAAACGCTTCAAGGACCGGTGTTTGCAAAATCTCCAGATCGTAGTAAGCGGAACCAGATGGATGATCTTTGTTATACAGACTGTAGTCAATCTCATCATCACCGAGAGTAAACTTGGTGATTCTGAAGTTACCAGCAGCCATTCTCTTTCTACCCACATCTGTGAGTACGGCGTCTAATATAATGTCGCCAGAGTTATCTAAAAATGCCATTTAATTTCCTCTCTCAATAAATAGTATTGGTTTTTTTATTCTTCTAAATTTATATCAGGGTCACTATAAGTAATGTTCAAATCAATTTTTTTGCCGGTTTTCTTTGATGTTAGGCGAATCTTGAAAGTTTTACCCCAGACCAAATCTTCCGCAACTCCAACTTTAATATTCTCATATTGATTTTTGGCTGTGTCTTGGAAGTTTACTTGGCTTGAGTCAACCATGACTTGCGACATGTTTGGCGACAGTTGGAAGATATTTTTAAAAGATGTGGACGGGAACGTAAACTCTTTCTCTATTAGATCCTCTTCAAAAAGCGTATCAAATATTCCATATTTATATCCGCCATCATTGACCAGTTCTGCTTCGATTATCGTATTAACATTACCCGCTATATCATTGTCATTTACAACTCTGAATAAGTAGTAGTACTTGTGGTTCGATCTAATAATATCATTAAAAGTAGCTGTTGTATAAGCAAAATCGCTTCCTTCAATTTTAAGCGAAACTGTTCTCGGAGTTGAGGCAGCAAAATCTTCAAACGATTTTGGCTTGGTATCGAGCCTGTAGATAAGGACTTCTTTTGGATATGCCACTGTTTCGTTTTGAATTCTAGTAATGCTAGATATATCATTCGCATTAATGTAATCCATCCTATTGGATGCATCATTCTCACTAATTGCTCTTGGGTACTTGTGTGGACTAAAGGTCTGATAGTTTATCTCGAAGGTTATCGTATTATCATTCTTGAGAGTATATCCCGGTATGATATCCAAATCGTTTGGTGGGTTGTCTAGAATTTTATATGTTTTTCTCAATAACGGTACTTCTATAATACTCAACGAAGGCTGTAGCGTTACGTTAAACTGAGCCACATATGGAGGATACTTATTTGTTTCATCGCTGATGGATGACAGTCCTATTCTTTGTGACTCTCCACTAAGTGTAGAAATACTATCTTCAATTTCTTTTGATACGTTGTATGTGTCCGGATCTGCAACAAGATAATCGGGTATTGCTCTGTCTGTATATGGATCGTAATATTCTATGCAGTAACCAATGGGCGGATCTGGAGGTCCACCGTCCAAACCTGAACCTAGTGCTGCTGGACCTGCATAACCATCTTTACTAACTTGTCCAATAATTCTGCTCAACTGCAAGTTTGAATACCTATACTTGTAACCTTTTACAAGATAATAGGCGTATATTCTATATTCGTAGTTTGTATCATACTTAACTTGACTGTCCAATAACGCAATTTCTTCCTGTGAAACGTCGGGATATATCCAAAAGTTTTGTATCACGCCGGGAGTTTCAGAATCGCCAGATGGAGTTCTATTAATTTTTTCTACTCTATAGGCAACCACTTCATTGTAAGCAGCTTCGGGCTCCAGTCTAGCAATTGCATCTTCGTCATATGTACCATCAGCTTTTTTCAAAATGTTTTCATATTGACAGTTCAATAAAGACGTAATGTTGTCAATTTTTGTTCCCGAGTCTTCATCACCAAATGTAGAATATATATCAGTAATTAAACCAGCCAATTTTTTGCTGTTAAGTGAGCGATACAAACCTTTAGTGTCTAATGCTGCGGCAGTGTCAGTGTTGTTTTGGTTAACTACCTGAAAGTCTTTTGACTCATTAAGGACATTTTCGTAACCGTACATAAGCATCTTTATCATATCTACTGTTCGATACATCACAGCAGCGTTTGATGTCACTCTGTTGTTTTGCATTGCGTTGCTTGAGCCGGTCATGTATTTTGATGTCTTCATAAATTGAGTCATTCTTACCGGAACATACCCATCGGTTTGTTCCAAGAATGCTTCTTTTAGTGTCTTTAAGAATATGGTATCAGCAAAGTTTTCTTCTATCATGTCCCTATAGACACTTCTCTCTGAAACGTCGTTCACTATATCCACTTTATTGAAGTACGGCCATGCATGTGAAGTCTGATAAGCTGGTGAATCTTTTTTGAGCATGTTTCGCGTTGACTCAAGTGGAAAAATAAGATTTTGATTTCTCATTTCTTGTTCGTTTATGACACTAGCAGGTATGCGACTATACTGTGCTGGGAACATTTCTTCTACGTATTCAGTCAGGTCCAAGTCCCAAGATGGAGGCATTTTATCTTCTTCATCTTCTAAGGAAGGTATGTCAACAGTGTAATTGAATAGATCGTTCATAGTCTTTTTTCTATTCAGCGTGTAATATCGAAGATTGTAGCTTTGTACAAGTGGCTCTAATTCAGAGTCTTCTAAATAATTTGCTCCATCGGTCGTGCCACCGGCTTCGGCTATGATCGAGAATGAATACCAATTTGGAAGCTTTCTTTCGTTATTGATTCTACTAGCAAAATCTTGATAGTTGGGAAAATGTCTATTATATTTGTATGTCGCACCAACAAAGTCAAATAACTCAGCAGAGTTCTTTAAATAAATCTTTTCTTTATTGTTGTACGGAAGGCTGATAACTGTATAGTTGTTATCATAAGCGCCCGTACTGAACAGAGGGAGCATAAACTCTTCGCTGTATCTTCCGCCAACAAAAAGAGTTTTCCAATATTTGTTACCCTTAAGAACATTTTTTAAGTTGGTGGTTCTCGGATCACCTTCAATTCTACAAACAAAATTTATGTATGGTATTTGAGTTTCTCTAAAGTCAGAATAGTTTTCTCCGAAACCCCTTGCCGATTCGGGTGTCTGGACGATGGCGCCAGATATAGAAGTTACAGAAAGTATACTCGGATGGATATTGTTGTTTGGATCTAGTTTTTGAAACGAAGGAGGAACGTTCAATAGACCACGAGAATCGGTATCTGTATAGAAGTACCCACCGATACCATTTCTTATCCTCTCGCTCGATCCAGAAACTGTATTCAGATCAACAAGAGAGCAGTATTGTTTTCTTCTATCGTATGATGCAGGCATTAGTAACTTCCTCCGGGGGCAGTACCAGAACTTGGTGAAACAGTTATATCAGAAGAAATTTCTACATCTTCTGCATCGACTGGTGACACTGCTGTTAAGTCTGTTATTGTTGCGTCCATTTCTGGCTCGATGGGAACACTTATTGGAATACTTGTTTTGACAACCTGTTGCACAATACTTGTGCTTTCCTTCTGCTCTGACTCTGAAATGTACTCGTAGTTTCTTCTGTAGTCGGAGCGTTGGGCAACTTTTCTTATATTCTGTCTCTCTTCAAAACCTGTTGCTAACAAACTGGCTATACTGTCTATTTCTCTATCCAAATGGTACGTTGTGACACTTCTTGTGATGGAGTCGCTATGTGGGATCCAAGATTCGAAACCGTATTTTTGGAACATAGCGTATACTTCTCTTGGATCATAAGACCATGGACTAGCATATCTGTAACGGCTATAGACAAAATCTCCATCTATTCCAGCGCGAAAAACATCCGGAGAGTCATTAATGCGAGGATCGGTTAAGTCGGAAGGATGGTTAACGTGACCATATAACGTAGCACCAAGAATGAGGAAATTATTTTCTGCATTATCTCCATCTATATATGCGCTATTTACTGTTTGAGATACCAAAGATGTCCCAGCGAAACCATAGTCAACAATATCACTTACTATCTCCTGATACCACGCAGGATAGTCACCGCCGGAAGTTGCAGAAGAATATGGTTGCAAAGTAAAGGAAGCTGCAAAATTTGTGTCAATTGTTCCGGGTGTAATGCTGGATAAGTTATCTGTCACTCCGTTTCCAAGAAGCACTTGAAGAGGCGCTTTGGCTATGATAGTAGTTTCATCTATTGAATCACTTCCGATCGTGATACTATCATCGGGCGCTGCAACAGTTTCTGGTCTATCAGGATATTCTGCTGCCAAGTCATCCGTAGGACTCGTAAACGTAGAAACGATAGGGGGCAGCGCAGCAGGCATAATTTATCAAGTCTCCTTAGAAATACTTAGACTTACCATGATAGGTAGACTTTTGGTTTAAAATGGTTAGGTTAGATAAAATATAAGACAAATCTGGCTCTTTTTTAAATTGTTGTCCAGAAGTTGTTACATTTTTATAAACACGTGGTGCTCGGACCGATTCATCTAGTTGATAAAACGGGTCATTATTATGAGGGAACTTATCATTGGCGCGCACTTGCAAATTTATTGTGTTTTGAAAATCTTTGAGGTCCATTATTTTATAATTTGGGACTGTTGTCTTTGTTGAGTTATCTTCTAGTAAAGAAAAGGTCTCCGAATGTTCTGTGGCTGTGATATTGAGTATTGCTAGCGTATCGCGAGCCACTACATCTCTTCTGTTGTGTTTTACTGGTCCCGGTTTTCTTATTTGTTTTACTGACTGAACTGGTCCTGTTTTGGCCGCAACACTCATTCTTGCCGATTCAATATTATACAGTGTTGGCTCTTTTCTTGGATCAACAATTTTATCTATAAAAATTTGCTTTTTGTTTACTTTAGAACTGATCGGTGCCTTTTGTGGCTTTACTATGGATGCTCTAATTAACATTTCGTATCCTCTTTCGAAATAATTAGTGTTTATGGTAAAATATCAATTTAGTTTAAAAATCTTCAATACCATATAAATCTTCGTCCCCTCCGAACTCGGACACTCTAGGATCCTCAAGTCTATCTGAATAGTCTCCTATATGATCTATAACTGCCGCACCAATAACGTCTTCATATGTAAAGTCAAATATTGTTTGAGTTGCTGTCTCTTTCAGTACTTCTTCTGCGGATATCAATTTATCTAACATGCTCTCGCAATTTTCATAAAATAACCTTAATGAATTAAGATTTCCGGTTTCCGGTCTTATGAGTTCAAGAATATTATTACCTGCTTCAAACATCGTAAGCCTATCGCCACGATATGATTCGGTCATAATATTTGTATATGAAATATATGTAGCAACCATCGTATGCCATGGTGTTTTTGGTGGCGTCGGATATCTAATCAGCATTTGATCAACAAAGAATCTGTTAAAGTTTTGATCGAAAGAGTTGAATGCACAAGCCTCTTCTGCAAAATCCACATAATTCATTTTAAATAATTTGAGATTTTTCCTAAACTTTTGAACCAATGTATAAAATATCTCTGGTGAATTGTCAACTATTTGTAAGTCAAAAGTTAAGTTATCGTAAGATACGTTACCGTCATCTAATTCTGGATCACCTGCAAACGAAAAGGCATCGTCGTCGTCTAAAAAGAACTGATATTTAAACATCATCATTCGATAATCATTTCGCCAGACCTTTCCACCGAGAAGGGCTGCATTAGCAAAACCGGGGAAAGCGTAGTTTCTCATAACCAAACCTGTATGCATTTGTTTTGGAGCATGTGCAACATCTGTAACAAGATCTGTGATGTCCACGCTTAGACGGTCTGCCAAAGTAGTCGTCAGTCCGGCTAGCGCCTCTTGCTGCGCAGCAGTACCTGCGCCAAGGCGGGGGCGGGCTGTAGATGAAATAAAATCAGTTATACTGTCACTAAGAGTATAACCACCTGTACCTGTGGCCGGGGTGGTCGTGGGAGCGGCGGAGCCTCCCAATACTCTATCAGCTTCTTGGCGGAACGTATCAGAAGCAGATGTACCAGCACTAGAAGCCAGTTCCCTAGCACCAGTGTACTCTGTTATTTGATCAAAAGAAATTGCTTGCAAAGCATTAATTCTTCGATATACACGAGGTCTTCCTGTTTTTGGATCAATGGGAGTTTCAAACTCTAATTCTTTAAAGTCATTAATAAAGGAAGTTGTTACAATATTGCTTTCATCTTTTACTAAGCGAAGTTTTGCTGCTGTTGTTGTAGTTGTGAGTCCCGTTGCAGGATCAACACCAAAGTTATCCAGCTTTACGCCAACTTCTTTAAGTCGGCATGCAGCATTGGTCATTTGCTTGGCAGACGGAAAGTCTATTAATAATCTATCGACGTTCAATACTTTAGAAAGATGAGAGTTCTTTCTTATGTATTTCTCCATATCAAAGAAGAAATAGCCGTATTTACTCAGAACGATATCAACTTCCGCTAATGCCGAGTGGATACCAATATCACTATTGAAGCCTGTAAACAGAGCGTGGGCAGTAATATATCTTTTTATTGTTTGTCTTATCCGATCTCTATTGGTGTTAATGTTTTCTTTTAGCAGGTCTATGAATGCTTGACCTAAATTAATTATATGCGTATTGCTTGAAGATGATGTTTCTCCTTCGACTGTCTCCGAAATAGTCAATCCGCCCCAACCGCCATAAGCGATATTTGGATACACATCTTCGCCGCGGTTTCTGCCAACTGCATAAACATAATCTAGATTTCTAATTTTAGTGCTATCTGGCAACTCTACCGTAAGAGGCGCTGTACCACCAATGTCTGTTCGCCATTCGATCCATGATGTTGTAATTTTTTCATCTGGCAATGCTGTGCATGCATATATCTTGCAAAACTTTTTGTCGTAATATGTCTCTATTTCACTAAATGCTGCTTCTATAATTTGATCAGTGTAGACATTGGTCCAGTTATCTCTTTCAGCTTCAGTATCGAAATCGTCCGCCGGTCTATTATCAATTTTTTCAAGAGTATCTGATATGACTTTTTCTGCAATACGCAAAGGGCCTTCGGAAATATATGTATCGAGAGTTGTTGCAGTGTTTGTGTCTACTGGCGGGGGTCCATCAACAAGGGCTGCTGAGCCGGCTTCGTATGCTAATGTATCAGGATCAATACCATAGACACTATAAAATATTTGCTCTACCTTTTGGTAAATGTCATTATATTTTCTTCTTGCGCAGCGCCACCACCCAATACCATATCCATCCATATCTTTAGATTCAGTGTAATGATAGTCTGCACCAGTATCAAATGTAAGCTGGTGTCTTCTTCTTTCTGAATCTGAATCGATCGAGTTTCTGTGTAGTGGGCTTATACCTCCAACTTTTTCATAATAGTCGCTCATATATTTGTTAGCAAACTGAAAGCGGAGGACGGACTCGCCGCCAAGCTCTGCTACTATATCTCCTAAAGCAGTTGCAGCTAGCGAATCTTCAATAGTCTCTTCAAGAGTCGGAACTGGACCAGATGCGTCTTTAGGAACAAAAAACTCAATTTGGTGTTCTTGCTGAGCTAAATAATATAAAGCACTCAATTGAAACATAGAAATTGGCGTCCAGAAATATTGATCAAACCAGCGCCATGTACGAGGCATTGTCGCTGCTGAATTATCTACATAATCTATAACTGCCGGCTCGGTATTCCAAGTAACAGTATAAGCAGGTCCTCCATTTCTGGGAGAACTATCCGGTCTTGATGCGTCTCTTGAGGGCACATACCCGAATTTGTTCAAGATATCTTCGTAATATTCATCTCCAGACTCGAAATCAGCAGTAGAAGCGGCTGTTATTTGGCGTTCATGGTTTTGCCACTCAGCAGTTGGTAAGGTGCCAACCATGTTAGCCCACCTAGCAATTTCATAGTCTCCCGGCGCGGTGTCATCCCAATAGAATACTTCATCACCAGTAATACCGTAATCATCCCGATCGGGCGCCCAGTTCCACTCTGATGGAGACGGCTCTGTATCAATAGAAGGACTGGTCAAGTTAACAACATAATAGTGGGCGCCGGAATGTCCGTCTGCATTTTGGTACGCCGGATGAGCACTACCTTTGATAAATCTTCCTGCCCAAACATTAAAACACCAGTCAGCCATATCCCTAACTGCTGCATCAATCTTTTCTTTTACTGGTGACGTTGCTGCAACAGCAGCCGCAGCCGGTGTAGCAGATGGGACGCCGGCTGTGACACCAGTGTATGTTACGCCTGAAAATGTTGTGGCTCCGCTAGCAGAAGCACCGGGTGTTGTGAATGGAATCATGATACTTTCTAGTTCTTTTCTAATTGAAAGCGCATCTTCTCTAAATTCGCTAACCATCTCTGCTGGTGTTGCGGGCAATTCTGCTTTACCGGGGTAGTCCGCGGGGGCAGTAATCATCGGCACATAGTTGGCAATGTTTGTATTAAAAATATTTTGATATAAGAAGTCTTTGTCTTGTAAGCCAGTCACGTAAGAATATGCTGTAAACTCAGGCAATGTGGTGTCCCTTGAATCTACAATCTTGTAATTGCGGAAGATTCTTTTTACAACCTCTTCTTGTTGTCTCAATATTGCATCTGCATTGTTTATTAAGTCTCTAAACCTTTGGTTAAAGGCAATGGCTTGTGACTCTGTGCTGGTCACAGAAAACCCTTGTGCTGCCTTGTTGAGTTGTTGTAAAAACTCTACATCGTTTTCATGCACTGCAAGAACCAGTTTTACTTGGTCTGTTACTCTTTGTAATTCTTCATCCAAAAGAGATCTTGCTTCATATTCAGCCAAAAGGGCATTTACTGAATCGAATACTTCTTTGGAACCATACTCTTCGGTCTTGTAATATTTCTTATTTATTGATGCCAATGGATAGTTCGGATAGTGAAGCCCTTGAGCGTCAACAAACACAGGCTCACTAAAAGTTGCTAAGGTACTGTTTCTAACGATCTGCTCATAAGTCACATCGCTGTAATTCATTGAGACCGTTATTGGATCCAACGAAAAAGATGTTGGCGTCTCTATCTCATATGGGTGTCTCGTGCTGGCGCAACAAAATACGTTGATATTTTCTCTGCTAGTGAAGTTTCTTACATAAGTTGTAATTTTTATATTAGTTACTCTGATGACTGCATTATCATCGGCATCGACATCAGAAGTCAATTCTGCTACACTGTGGAAGTCAGATAAAGGAACTGAAACTAAACTAAGCGAGTCAGTTTTTCCGATAGCCAAAAGCCCTATTCCTGCTTCGGTATAGTTGACAGTACCACGAGGATAAGAAAGGATCGTTTCACGTAAAAGACCAGAATTGTTATCAAATTCTTTTATAATGTTAGTCTTGAAAACCTTTTGATTGTCTCCCAGTGCGCTATAAGATAAATATAAAGTGATATATAGAGACTCTTCGGCACCAGCATCAAATAAGTTTTTCTCGAATTCTTCTACTTTGAAATCTTCATCTGTTGAAAAATGAAATGAAATGTCTGTATCAATTCTAGTGATAGTTTCTATGGCTGCATCGCTAACTTCGGTGCCCGTTGCCTCGCTAGCTATTCTCAGAGTATCGTATATTTCGTCATCACTCTGAACATTTGATAATGTTATCTTCTCAATTGTCGGGGTTGGAAGGTTTCTGCCGTAATATTCTACGGATTGTTGTTTTGTTAGTCTAGGCATATCTCAGGCTCCACTTGGCTTCCATAAATATCAAAGTATACATCATCAGTTTCCCTACCTGTACAGTCTATGTCCAAGTCAATATAATACGACGTTTTGTTATAATTTTGTAGCTGTCTACAAACTATATCTCGGTCAGCCATTTTGTCGCTCTTAAAGTCAAAGTAATATTCGACTGCCGTTCTTGGCAACTCTCCGGAATACTTTTGCTCAGGATTCGCCCTAACCATCATCCCGTTTACTATTTGTTCATCAACCGTTTCAAAAAATTTCCTTTCTAACACTGGGGCAGTAGTTGCTGACGATGAGACTATGAAAACTTCTACATCATAGTTTTCGTTTAATAGCTCTGTGTTAACTTCGTCAACATATATTATTGGATCTTGTGCGGATAAATAGACGAAGTTTCCATCTTCAAAGTTTATTGTTGAACTGACCTCTGCTCTCGGGCTTCCATCATCAACTGGAATCTGGTCTGACTGTCTGGTGGGGTATCTGCTATCTCTGATTTCTTTTTTGTAATCGACCGCTATGTTTATTTGCGGGATAGTTCCCGAAACGTTTGTTTGTACTTCAAAATGAGTTTGTGTGCTTGTTATCTCTCCATTTAGTACAATAACTTTCCAAGCTGGGGCTGCGTCCGTCTCCTTTGCTTCCAAGAGAGCATCACCAATAGCTGCTCCATATCTGAAAATGTCTTTGCGTGGCATATATCTGGTAGGCGTGACATCAGATAAAAAGTAGTTTTCAGCTTTTGTGAATCGATATGTTGTGTCCGTTGCAGCATCAGTGATGAACACATCTTCTGGATCTGTTCGGACCAACTGTTGTTGAGTACCATCAATATCTTCGAACAAGGTTAGTGTGCTTATGTACGGTGTTTCGTTTTTAATTCTTTCATTAATTGAGTTCTGTGACTCACTTATATTATTGTATTGGTTATCGTATACAACGTTGTCATCATAAAAAGCATAATACTCCGGCGCATACTGCCCGATGGACATCAGGTATTTGCCGTAACCAGTTAGCTGAAAATCTATTACTGTTTGTTTCTTGTCGAGGATCTTGGTCATTTATAATAATTATGCCTTTCAATTATTTTCTATATTTTGTAGATATGCGTTTAGATAGTTTGTTTTGCGCTTTTGGCTTCACGCCTTTTTGTGGAACATCATTTGTTGCTTGCTTTTCATTCAGCTTGGTTGCCGTGATACCGGGCTGGCGACGTTTCTTGTTAAGAATTTGGTTTTGGGCGCCGATGTTTCTCATTGAATCGGACTTCATCTTCTTGGCTGTTTCCCTATCGTATTTAACGTCTACATCAAAGTTAATTGTTTCGACAATGGAAATGTAGTCATATGGCCAGTTATACAGTAGAGGATAGCCGCTTGCATCGTTTTCAGCAAAACCGGGCTGGAAGGTGGACTCGTCGATTTGACCAGTGATCATGTCTCGGT
>Ga0208162_1000296_pt1 | contig 29483 bp, 33 predicted proteins | sample CB_VirMetaG_4_FD_184539 | JGI IMG/M metagenome (GOLD analysis project Ga0208162, IMG submission 184539) | Freshwater to marine saline gradient viral communities from Chesapeake Bay - CB_1508_1M Viral MetaG (SPAdes) (version 4) | ecosystem: Environmental > Aquatic > Marine > Coastal | place: USA... | reverse complement strand
TGCCGATGCGCATCATTGGAGCTTGACGGGCATGCGGGTGCGGGGGTCAACCTCCCCCTTGATGACCCGATAGCAGAGCGCACGGACATCGGCAGCCCGCTGGTTGTCCCCGTCCGTTTCTTCAGGGCTTGGTCGGGTGAACCAGGGGGAGCCGGGGCGCCTATCGTGGTGATGCAGTCGGTGGTCTGACCCGGTGACATACACCCGCGCGTCATGCCGCTGGAAAGCATCCCAAGCTTGGTCAACAGTCAAGGTGGGCTGCCATTCCTTGGCAATGTGGTGGGGCAGGGTAGCCCTGTCCATCGTTTGATGTTGGTGGGCTATCCATTGCCCCTTTTCACAGTCACAAAGCACCCTGCGTTGTCCGATGCGGTACGGTGCCGCATTCCAGTCAACGGCTCCATTGACTTCGGGGTGGCAGTGCTGCACAAGGGTACGGAAGCCGGTGCCGTGCTCGGTGATGCTGCCGTCTTTGTCCACGAGCTCGCCACACCGCAGGCAACCCCGTCGGGTCTGCTTGACTTCTGCCCGGTGGGTGCTCTCCAAGTTGAAGGCGATATTGCGCAGCTCTGCAGCAGATGGGCAGAACCGCCTGCCCTTGAGCTTGCCCCGGTCATCTTCGGGGGTGCGCAGGTAGTGCTCTGCAGCCATATGCAGGAGCACCGCAGGGACATCGGCCAGGACCCGCACCCAGTGCCGGGCATCCTCTTCGGGTGGTGTGCCCTTCAAGCCAACGCCCCGGAAGAGCTGCAGCACTTCAATAATGGTGTCTTCATTGACCATCATGCGTCACCTGCCATGTCAGAGCAGAAGGCGACGATGGACAAGCCGAGCATGATGCCCGTGATGATGGGGAAGAAGTAGGTTTCTACTTCGATGGGCAGCAGTCCCGAAAACAGGAAGGCAGCCGTGGTGCAAGACATGCCTGCAATGAGCGAATAAAGCGGGTTCATTTCAGTCCTCCAGTGAGCTGCGCAAGGTATTGCGCTTTGTAGTCGATTAGTGCGGGTGCTTCTTTGTTAGCCCGTTGTCTTGGCATGTCAACCATATAGGATGCATCCAAGCCCTTCCATCCGTTTTCAAGGGCTTTGCCCAGGGCATCAAGTACGTCCTTGCCGTCCTTGTGTGCCTTCAACATCTTCTTGTGGAAGCGCACAACCTGCAAGGGTTGTTGCCGCCATGTAGTGCCAGGCCGAACGGGCAGCCATGCGTTGAAGGCATCCCGATACCCCGGCAAGGCATCGGCAAGCTCTTGGGGTATGTCAATCGCTTTGACATCATCAAGAGAAAGGGCACGGTTAGTCTTCTTGGTATCCTTCCTTGTTCTCCTTCCCTGTTCTCCTTCCTGTTCTCCTTTGGGTGCAGAATCTGCACCAGTCCCCTGCAACTGTTGCACCCCCCCGGTGCAATAGCTGCACCCCCCAGTGCAATGTCTGCACTGGTGCAATGGCTGCACTGGTGCAGATTCTGCACTGGTGCAATGGCTGCACTGGTCTTGCAGCCAATCAATCCGCAGGGTGTAGTGATTCACTCCCCCCGGCTTTTTGGTGATGGTGATGGCACCAAGCTGCGCAAGAGCATCGAGGGCATACAGAACTGACCGTCTACCGTACCCGGTGCGCTTGGCAAGCCTGGACAACGATGGCCAACATGTTGCATTGCTGCCCAGGTGGTCACTGATGGCAAGCAAGATGAGCTTCTCTTTGCTGGGCAGCTCGGCACCGAAGATGAGCCGTGCCCTTTCCCAATAGAGCAATGATGTGTTATGCACTTCCTGTCCTCCTGGTAGTGCGGGTTTGACACTGACGCCCCCGGTTCACTTCGCATCGACCGGGGGCGTCTTTACGTCTACCATGGTCAGTCGGTGGGGTCACCTGCAAAGGGCACCGGGGGAAAGGGCAGCCCTTCCTTGATGGCATACCGCTTGGCAGCATTCAAGCAGTTGCCGGGGGTGCTGTACCCCAAGCGGATGGCGATCACCTGCCATGTCAACCCATGCACAGCCCGCAGGCCGTATGCCTTGCCGGGGCGCTTCCTGCACCTGCTGTTGCTGCCGTACCCTGCAACCCCGGTGCCCGCTTGCCGCATGGCCGGGATGTCAAAGAGCTGCAGCACCGCAATGGGGGGGCGCCCCATTCCCGTCACCGTTGACATCTGTGCCTTGGTCAAGGGCTGACACCGGGCAAGGCGACGGGTGGCAGCCCGCAGCCTGGCACGGCAAGCCTCACACAGCTCCCCTGCCTGCCAATGGGCAACGGTATCGGGATGCACCCGGCAATGAACCGCGCTCATTGCTGCCCCCACTGGATAGCCTGCACCCGTGCTTCACAGGCATGGGCTACGCCCTTCCTGCGGGTGTACTCCGGATAGAGGGCATCGAGCGCCCACACCTTGAACACCTGCGCATGTCGCTCGGTTTCAAGCTGCGCAGTCACCACCGTGTAAAGCACGGGGTACAGCTCTGTCTGCTTGTAGAGCTTCAGCAGCTCGCCATCTGCATCCTTGACTTCATATTCAAGCTGCCCGTGGTGCTCGCTTCGCCATCCATCGCACAACACGTTCTTGTGCGCACAAGCCAACCACATAGGGGCACGGTTGCACAGGTAGTTGAGGCGACTGATGCGCATGGTGCTGCAGTCCTGAGCAAGCAGCCTGCCCAATGTCGGGATGTAGTCCCCTGCATACAAGTCACAGTGCAGGGCTTGCACAATGTCACGCGTTGGGGCGCCCTCCCTGACTGCAAAAGACAGGGCATAGTCAAGCTGTTGTGCAGGGGTCTTGCCCAGTCCCTTACCTGCTTGAATCATCATGAGCTGCGTCCAAAGGTTGACGGTTGGGTCTGCTTTCAATGTTTCCATGTCTGTTCTCCAAGTAGTGCGGGGGGAGCATTGCCCCCCCCTTGGTTGTCAGTAGTTCGGTGCCATGTCGAGCAGCATGGCTTCAATCGCTTCAAGGGTGTTGTCCTTGCTCATCTCTTCAGCAAACAGATCAAGGGCGTCGGCGGTGTCATACTGGCCGTCAATCCATGCCTGCAGCGTCTGCATCCAGTCCTTGGGGTAGGTTTCCATCTCATCAACAGCGGCATGCGCCCCGGTGTAGTCGTGCAAGTCATTGCAGGCATCATGCAGGGCTGCAAGCTGGTCGTACTGCTGCTCGGTGCAGCTCCCCAAGTTGATCATGTAGAAGCGTTGGGTGAAGGAAATCATTGGTAGTGCTCCGGGTTGGTTGCGATGCTTGATGCATCTGTACACATTCATAGTATGAATGAACCCGACGGTCAACACCTTTGCACTATCTATTGCGCTATATTCTGAAGGCACTGCACATCTATACAGCGGGGGACAGCCATGGGGCGCAGGGTAGTCGGTGAACGGCTCTTGTATGAAACCGCAAGGGATAGGGATCTTCAGGGTGTGTTTTCTGCCCTGCTGCTCATTGCCAGTGAATCCATGAAAGGCAACGAAGACCCCCCGCCTTGGCTTGAGACTGTGCTTCGGCAATGGACACTGCTTGAGCGGGGGCACCTGCAACACGGCAACCCTGAGCAGGCAGATGACCAGGCAGGCAGCAAGCAAGACATCGAGGAGCTGGCCGCAGTCCTGAGCTTGATACCGGGGGTGGGTGATGAGTAGCCTGCGTTGGGAACATGACCGGGGGATCTGGTACCAACAGACCCAAACCACCTACCGGGCTGTGCATATGCGCTGCCGGGGGTCTTGGGTGTGGATTGTCCGCAGGGGCACCGAAGAAGGTGAACCCATCGGGGCAGGGGAGGCATCAACCCTTGATGATGCCAAGCGCACGGCAAGCCGCATCGGTGTCACCGTGCATATTGACTGACAACAACAACAGAGAGGGCCCGCACTATGACCGACAACACACAACCGCTCATCACCATCGACGAAGCGGTGAAGCTTACAGGCCGCACCCACGGGGCTATTGTCAATTGGGTAAGCAAACGCAAGGTGGTCGCCTTCAAGGACAGCACCGGGGCTTGGTTGATGCCCAGGGATGCAGTCATCAAGCGTCACAACACCATTCGCAAGACCGGGGCTGTGCAACGCATCGCGGCAGCTCCACAACCTGAGCAGCGGCAGTTGATTGAGCAGCGCCCCAAGCTTGACCCGTTGACCATCGAGCACGTTGCGCAGATTACTGTCAGCCTGGCAGTGCTCCGGCTGCAGTGTGGAGAAGTGCGGCACGAACTTGTGCGGCATCTTGCCGATGACCTTGCATGGCTGCTTGAGAGGGCAAGCGGGTGAGTGTGCCCCTGTTTGTGGAGCTTTGTGCAGGCACTGCCGCCCTATCGGTACGCCTGCAGGGTGGTAAGTATGCAAGACCCCCGGTGAGCCGTATGGGGTCAAAGGTTGGCTATGCTGATTGCATCTTGCGCATCATGGGACTGAGACCGGGGCAGGGTGCAGCGCAGTACCTATGGTGTGAGCCTGATGCTGGGGTGCGGTTGCTGCTCGAGGCATACCGTGACCATGAGCTTGCCCTTGCCGCCGCTGACATCATCAGGGGGTGGGCAGATGAAGAGCCCCGCGCACTATGGGAGAGGCTCAAGGCAGAGGGCCCGGTGAAGCACATTGGGCCCCGTGAGGTTGCCCGGTGGTGTACGTTGCAGCGGTGGATGTACGCCAACGCGCCTATTGGCCATGACGGGATAAAATGGATTAATAGTCGATCAGAAGGTGGCTTTACATTTGGTGCCAACAACTTTGGCACCACAGAAACCACGGCAAACGGTTTTGAAAACCTACCCGTCCACCCTGCCACCATCCACCCCGATGCCTTGCAGGTTGACCCCCAACAACTGCCCCCCGGTTGTGTGGTGTACATCGACCCACCCTATGAAGGCACCACGGGCTACGCCGATGACCTGCCCCGTGCCCAGGTGCTTGCCCTTGCAATGCAGTGGGCACAGGCCGGGGCTGCGGTGTACATCAGTGAAGCGGTGCCCCTTGACTTGCCGGGGTGGCATCACATTGACATTGCAGGGGAGCGCAAGGGGCAGAAGCGCACCTTCTCAAAACAACAACGGGAAGTCATCACCTGCAACGTGCCCCCGGCATGGGTGCCCGCTGTGCAAGGGGTGCTGTTTTGACCGTCTACATACCAAAGAGCATCCCCAAGGCGTTCCACGGCAAGCTGCGGCACGTCCTTGGGGATGTCGGCACCTTTGCCCTGTTGCACAAGGTGGCAGACAAGGACAGCAAGCGCCCGATCCCCTTCCAACCCCTGCCCATGCAGCGCAAGATATTCGAGGCTGTGCAGGCCGGGCACAAGCGCATTGCCATCATCAAGGCACGGCAGGTTGCGGCAACCACCGGATGCAAGATGGTGCTGCAGCATGCCCTGTACACCACGCCCCACAATGCCATGCTTGCCCTGGTATCCATGCGGGCAGACAGTGCAGCGGTGCTTCTACGCGAGCACCGCCGATGGCTTGAAGAGCTGCCCCACCATCTGCAACGTCCGCTGCGCATCGGCAACGCGGGTGAGATTGTTCTTGATGACACCGGGGCAAGCATCAAGGCCTTCACAAGCCGCAGCAAGACCGGGCTGCGCAGCTTCCAACCTGCCGCTGCCGTCGTTTCTGAGTTCGCCTATGCACCCAACCAAGACGAAGTGCTCAAGCAGGCAGATGCTGCCGTTGGGGATGCCGGGCTTCTAATCATCGAGAGCACCGCACAAAACCCCGGTGACCGCTTCAGTCAGATAGTGCGGGGCGCCCCTGACAACGGTTGGCACTGCATATCGATGTGGTGGTGGGAACACCCTGCCTATGCAGATGACACCTGGGCAACAGACTTCCCCGACACCATCACCGCAGAAGAGCAGCAAGAGCGGGAACGGTTCGGGTTGACCCTTGACCAGTTGTATTGGCGCCGTCGCAAGGTGCTGCAGCTTGGCATTGACAACTTCAGGATTGAGTACCCGGCAGACCTCGAGGACTGCTTCTTGAAGCGCAGCGGGGCATGGTTTGACCCTGCCGTCTTGCAGCGCATCCAACCCATTGACGCAACGGGGCCGGCGCGTGAGCTTGAAGCACCGCACCCTCTTGACCGCTACGTTGTGGGGGTGGATGTCGGTGGGGGTGTTGGTGGGGACTACAGTGCTGCGGTTGTTGTCAGTGTGGGCACCCTGCAGCCCGTCTACGTACACCGCAACAACCAGGCAAGCCCCAAGGATTGGGCGCATGAGGTGGTGCGCATTGCCACCCGCTACAATCAAGCCCTTGTGCTGACAGAGTCAAACAACCACGGGCACGCCTTGCTGCTTGAGCTTGAGCATTGCGGGTATCGGTCTTTGTGGAGAAGCCCCCGCACGGGCAAGCCCTGGACAACCACCATGCAGAGCAAGCTTGAGGCTCTGTCAGTGCTCCGGGATCACCTTGAAGCCATCCAACAGATGGACCGGGCACTCTGGTTGGAGCTGCGCAGCTTGACCCTGCCCGCAGGCAAGGCAACCCCCGAAGCACCACCGGGCAACCACGATGACCTTGCAATGGCTTGTGCGCTCGCCTATCGTTGCCTTTCTGATGTCCCCCCTTCATGGCGGACTGATGGGCACAGGGCAACCCGTGTGAGAGCAGAGCAGTTAATAGACAAGGCAAAGGCAAGACGGGTGCAGAGCTATGGGCTACCATTCTGACATCGAGGGCACGGCATGAAACCACAAGACATCGAGCGCATCCTTGCACAGCATGACGCATATTGGGACGACCAACGGGCAGAGCTGCGAGAGCTCAAGAGCTTCTACATGACCCGCTTCTGGAAGGAGCGCCTGGCAGTCCCCTATGGTGACCGCAGTGCAGTGCTGCGCACCGAGCTGCCCAAGGCGTTCGCCGTGGTTGAGTCTTACCTTGGGTCGCTTTATGCCAAGAACCCCGCTGTCATTGTCGGCCCTGACATCCGGGGCAGGGGCAACCCCGAAGTCAGCCAAGCAACCGCCAACCGCTACCTGTTGACGGCACGGGAGCAGATTGAAGATGCCACGCGCCTTGCCCTGTGCTTCCCCTGTGCCTTCTTGAAGCTTGCCCCTATTGCCAACGTTGACCCGCTGAAGCGAGTGAGCACCGCAGCCGTGCCCCCTTGGGAAGTCATCCTTGACGCAACGGCAAGCAGTTGGGATGCCCAGCGGTATGTTGGGCATGTCTACTTGATGCCCCTCGATGAAGCTGCGCAGCGGTACAACAAGCGCAAGGATGGCTTCAGTGCCCGCAGCTATACGTCTTGGATCGAGCAGAGCAGCCAAGACACAAACCCCCTGTCAGGTGACTATGGGCAGCCCGTCACCGATGAAGGCAGATGGGTGCGGGTGGTTGAGATGTACGACCTTGTTGGGGACGAGCTGCTCGTCTATTCCCCCGACTACAAAGACGGGGAACGGTTCCTGTTCTCAGGGGTCAAGGTGCAGGTGGGCGCACTTGACCCCGATGCCGGGGCAGAGATTGGGCTTGAAGACATCGAGCAGGAAACCGAACACGTCACCAGCGGCATTCCATACAAGAGCGCATCAGGGCGCCCCGTGGTGCCCATCATCCCGCTCTACTTCAGCCGTGACCCTGAGATCCCCTTGCGTGGTTATGCCCTGCTTGCCCGCATCCGTGACCAGCTCCGTGAAGCGAACATCATGCGCACCTACCAAGCCCAGGGCGTGCGCAGGATGGCGAGGCAATGGCTTGTGCGGGAAGGCTTCTTGAGTGAGTCAGCGGCAAGCAAGATGGCCCAAGGTCTTGACGGTGAGTTCATTGAAGTGGATGCCCCACCGGGCACACAAATAGCAGGTGAGATTGTCCCCGTACCCAATCCCCCTGTGCCTGCAGACATCAGTCTATACAGTGCCCAGGTGCTTCAAGACATCAACGACGCGGGGGTGCTTGCACCCTTCACCCGTGGTGAAGCTACCGGGGCAACGGCTACAGAGAACCGCCTGCTTGCCGCTTACTCGTCATCGGACATTGGACGCATGGCACGCATCCGTGATGCCGTTATCAGCAACGCAGCCCGCACGTACAACATCATGCTGTCAGTCATGCTTGGGGATGAAGCCGAACCCCTGAGCCTGCCCAACCCCATCGGGCCTACCATGCTGTCAGCAGATGACCTCACCGGGGACTTTGAATATTGGGCAGTTGATGCGGGCAGCACCCCCATGAGTGACCTGACCAAGCAGCAAGCCCTTGTCAGTCAGGCCGGGTTGTTGCTGCAGCTCGGTGTCAGTCCTGACAAGCTGCGGGCTGAGATTATCCGCGCCTTTGACTTCCCCGAAGACTTCAACATCGTCGAACCACCCCCACAACCTGAGCCTATGGCAGCACCGATGGAAGAAGCCCCGGCACCTTCCCCCGGCATGTTGCCCGAAGCCCCTGGACTGCCCCCCGATAGGAGCCTGTGATGCCTTTGAAAGAGAAGATGCCCGAAGATCGTGCCGACGTTGTCATCATTGCCGAGCAGGCCGATGACCTGATTGGGGACACCTTGGCTGACCTTATCCCCCGCCCTGAGAAGCCATACAAGGGCAGCACCGTCACAGCTCTTGCCGAAGCCATCCGCAAGGTGGTCGCAATGATGGACAGGGAGCTTGAAGCCCGGCCATACACCGCACCCGTGGAAGAACTGGATGCCGACCTTGTGCGCTACCTTGCTGCCGTCATGGAGGCTGCAGAGGCCTATGGGCAGCCTTCCCCCATCAAGCCCGAAGAAGTGCGCGGGGACAATGAACTGATTGTCATCACCGAGCACCTGACCAAGCTTGCCCGTGACCGTGACTTCAAGGACTTCCTGATGGAAGAAGAGCTTGAAGACGAGGTTGCCTATGATGAAGAGGCAAGCGGCATGATTGAAGAAGAAGAAGACATCGACGAGATGCTTCGTCGCCGGATGTACTAAATGGCTGCACTGAGCCTGCGGCAGCTCCTGGGCACCCTGGGCATCAGCGGCAGGGGCGCCCCTGCCCGTGCGCAGCAACCGCTCAAGCTCACAGGCACAAGCAGCAAGGCGAAGCTGACCAGCGCAATACAGCAGCACCTGCCCGTGACCTTCTACTATCGACCGACAACAGAGCCGGGGGTATCGGGGCGCCGGGTCGGGGTGCCCTATGCCATCTTCCAAAAGAACGGCAAGCGGTACCTGCACCTGTACACCGAGCCGGGCAGCGTATCGGCACGGGGTGGGCTTGCCGCCTGGCGAACGTTTCGCCTTGACCGCATCAGCAACGTTGCCCTGCCCAGGGGTGACCGCGCATCCATGATCTTGCTTGGTAGCCGTACCGCTCCAGGCTTCAACCGCAGTTGGTACCGCACTTCAGTCACCCCGATTGTGGTGCGACCAATCCAGAGCATGAGGAACCGATGACCGAAGAACACCCGCACACCACAGAAGACACCGCAGCCGTTGACGAGGTTGCCACCTTTGAAGAGGCTGCAGACCAAGACGCGCAAGCAGCTCCTGCGCAAGACGATGCCCCCCCGGCACGGGGATGGGATGACACCCTCTCCTATCTTGAGAAGGTTGACCTTGATGCCTACAAGCATGCCAAGGGACTGCGGGCAGACTACACCCGCAAGACGCAAGCCCTTGCAGCAGAGCGCAAAGAGATGCAGGCACGGGCTGAGATGCTGCAGCAGCAAGAGGCACGGCTGCAACAGATGATGTCTGCCCTGTCAGGTACGCCCCCCGATGAGCTGCCGGAATACGACCCCTTCCAACCTGAGAGCGTCATTGCTCACACCCGGCAGCGCATCTTTGAAGAGCACATAAAGCCCCTGCAAGAGCAGGCACAGCAAGAGCAGGCACGGGCTGACTTTGCCAAGGTGCAGCGGGAAAACCCCGATATCTTTGACAATGCCGATGTAAAGGCAGAGCTTGTCGCCTTCTTGAAAGAGCGCCCCAACTACAACCTGCAAGACGGCATTGAAGTCATCCGCACCCGCATCGAGCGCAGGCAGGCAGAGCAAGACCAAGCCCGAAGAAGTGCAGAGCGCACCGCATCCCGCACCGCTGCCATGATGGCAACCGCAGGCAGTCGGAGGGCATCGGGGCGCATCGCCAAACCAACCCGGCAGGAGCTGCGCAGCATGACCGCTGCAGACATCCTTGCCCTGAGCAAAGAGCTCGACCGTTCGCGGTAACTTGTGCATAAGCCTGTGGATAAGGTGGGGAAAGACTTATCCACAGGCTTCCCAAGTTATCCACAACCTATTGACAACCCTGTGGGCATCTTTATCCACAGGGTTTTCCACATATCCACAGCCTATTGAAAACTTGCAATGCCCTGTGGAAAACCGATAGTATCCACCCAACGGCATGGGCTTGCATGAGCACCCGTCAGGACTCAACCACCAAGCGCAGCCCCGGCACCCGGTGAGGGTACGCCCCAACGCAAACAACCAACGCAAGGGAGGGCTGCACAATGGCTGCACCTTCATCGGTATCCAGTACCACCCTGCGGCTGCTTATTGACAAGCTGCAGGACAACTCCTTCATCTCTCATCCGCTCTTCAAGGCCGTCGAAGAAGCCGGGAACCTCAAGCGCGTCAACGGTGGGCAGCGGGTTGAGCAGCCCGTCATCATTGGCGAGCAGTCCTCTGGTCTGACTCAGGTCAGCAGCGGATGGGAACCCACCCCGCTCAACTTCTCTGACCCCTTCCTGACTGCCAACTTCGAATGGTGTGACATCATCGACCACGTTGGCCTCAACATCGTTGAGAAGACCTCCAACAAGGGCGAGCTTGCACGGGTCAACATCCTGGAAAGCAAGGTCAAGAACCTGATGATCAACATGCGTCAGGCCATCACCAAGCGCATCTTCCAGGGTCCCATTGCCGCCACGGGTGCAGCAGCTCGCCTCACCAACCTGCAGACGCTGAACGGCATGACCACCGCAGCCTCTAACGGCTGGTTCGAAGGTGTTGCCGCTGCTTCTCAGCAGAACAGCGTTGGTGGTCTGTCCAAGGCTACCTACCAGGCTCAGAACTGGTACAACCAGTTCCAGGATGCCACGGGTACGTTGACCCTGAACGACATCGACACCCTGTTCATCAACTGTATGCAGTACAACCCCGATGGTGCCCCCCCTGACATGCTCTTCTTGTCTCCGGCAGCCTATGCCGCTTTCATGAAGCTCATCCAGGGTCAGGTGCGCTACACCACCGCAGCAGGCCGTGACGGTCTGGATGCAGGCATGGTTGCCGAGTTCCGGGGTGCCCGCGTCTACGTGGACAACCGCCTTGGCTACACTGCACAGAACCCAGCCAAGCCCGTTTCCGGTTTCGCCCTGACATCCTCACAGTTCGAAGTCTACACCGATGAGGCTGCTTACTTCGAAGTGCATGACCCGATGCAGGTGCCCGGTACCGCTACCGAAGCATGGCAGGTACACACCCGTCTGCAGATCACCACCGGACGCTTGGCTTGCCACGGTGTCCTTCTCGATGCGGAGGCATGAGATAAATGGCTACAACTTCTCTCATTCAGTTCACCGCTGCAGGGTCTGCCGCTGACACCATGAACCGTCAGCAGGTGGAAACCTTCAGCGCCAAGGAAGCCATCACCGCAGGTGACTGGGTTGCCTTCGACTACGCTGCCGTTGCTGATGGTGATGTCACCCTTGGCATCTACAAGGCAGACGGCAACAGCTCCCCCGTGCGCACCCCCATGGGTGTTGCCCTGGAATCTGTCGCTACTGGGCAGCTCGTGCGCGTGTGCATCTCTGGTGTCTGTGATGCACTCGTTGGTGACAATGCAGGCGGTGGCAATGCCATCGGCACCCTGCTGCAGATCACCAACACGGCAGGACAGGTTGACCTTGCATCTGCAGGCTCTGCCCAGCCCGTCTGTGGTGTTCTTGCAGAGGTCATTGCCCCCGCTGCAGGTGCTACCATCAAGCGCGTTGTGGTTCGCAAGAGCTTCTGATTGACATGCCCGGCAAGGCGTTGACCTTGCCGGGCTTTGCTTTACTTCCAAGGGGTTGACTGTGAACCTTGATGCACTGCGCCAATACTGCGGCAGCCTGCTCGACTATGACCCGGTCAACCCGACCTACACAAGCGAGCTGACAAGCTTCTTGAACGATGCCCAGGGGCGCCTTCTTGGTGACCGTCCTTGGTCTTTCCTTGTGCTTGAGCAGCAGTTGCGGGTCAAGACTGACATCAGCTTGACCTTGACCTTTGTCAACGGCAGTTCACAGGTGACCGGGGTTGGTTTCCCCGTCGGCACCCTGAGCGCACCCGGTAGCGCCTACGAGCTGGGCACGTTCACCGTGACCGACAGCAATGGCTTGGTGGACAGCTACCGCATCCAATACGTCCAAAACACAACCACGCTGCACATCGACCGACCCTTTGTCGGTGCAGGTGGAACGTACACCGTGACCATGAAGCGCCGGGATGTCTACCTGCCAAGCGACACCGCGCAGGTGCAAGCAGTCCTGCAAGACATCACAAGCTATCCACAGCAGATTGACTTCATGTCCAAGCTTGACCGGGATGGCTACCTGATTGACCCGTCGGTCTTGGGCACCCCTGAGAGCTTTCTTGAAGGCGTTGCTGAGTACGTACCCGCACCCCGTGCCCTGTCGGGGGTGAGCGTGGTCACCCCCGGTGCAGGCCGTGGCGTGCGCAGCATCACCGTCTACATGGTGAACGTGCGGGCACCGTTGCTGCCAAGCTTTGACAGCTACCCCGGTTTCAGCGGTGGGCTTGAGTCTGGCCTATCGCCTGGCATCACCTACGACCTTGCCGACAATGAAGAGCTGCAGTTTAACCCCGCAGCCATCAACGAAGAAAGCGGGCTGTACCGTCGCTTCTACTTCACCTGCCCAGATGAGGGCATCGAGGCACCCCGACGGGTGCGCAGCATCACAAGCGTTGACACCGTGCCCCCGGTCGGTGGTGTGACCTTCTCAGGGGACACAAGCCTGTCAGTGCTGCAGGGGCAGAACATTGACACCATTACGCCCCGGTACCAACGCACCCAAAGCGGTGCGCACCAAGCGGTGCAGCTATACCCGCATCCATCATCAGACACCTTCATCAACGTTCGCCGTCTGCTTGTGCCGCAAGACATGGAAGAAGCCCAGGACACCCCTGCCGTGCCTTCTGCCTATGCCCGCGTCTTGGCCTATGAAGCCCTTGCGCAGCTCGCCATCAAGGCAGACCAAGCACCCCTTGCCGCAGCCTTTGAGCGCAAGATGCAGATGGTGTACCGGGGCATGGAGCAGCGGTACCTTGGCAAGCCATCCCGACGCATCGTCAAGAACAGCAGCGGGGGCATCTATCCCACCATCTTCGGCCCCATGACCTTCACATGAAAACAGACACGTACATCATTGCCGTGGCGGGTGGGCTTGAAGAGCAACTGCCCCAACAGCCTGCCAATGCAGAGCGCATCGAGAACTGGCGGGTTGACCGTCGGTCGGGTGGTTGGTCATCCCGTCTTGGATACGAACCGTACCGTCCTGGGCTGGTTGGTGACTGGGCACCCTTCACCAATGACGGCCCGGTCTATGGGCTGCATTGTGCGCAGCACCTTGCCGGGGGTGCCCGTGAATCGGTGCTGTACTGTGAGGGGGGCAACCTGCACCTTCTCTATGAAGCGGGCAGCACCACCGGGGCGCCGATCCAGATCACATTGCAGAGCGGTAGAAGCATCCCCGCAGCAACTGAACCTGGCCCGTCCTTCCTTGACACCCCGCATGGAACGGTGGTGTGCAACGGCTATGACAGACCCGTCTTGGTGAATCCGTGGCCGCTGGGCAACTCAGCACAAGCCCCCAATGCTGTGAGCTACATCATCCGGCAGCTTGGGTTTGACGGCAACCCACCTGCACCGCAGCCCCGAAGGGTGCAGCCGATGCCCGTGGCCGTGGCATCGAGCACAAGCACAGGTGGGGGAGCGGTTACCCTTTGGTGCCTTGCCGATGCCGAGGCCATCAGCGATGGGGCACGGTGGGGGCTTGGGTTTGAGAACAACACCACCGGGGCACCGGGGCAGAAGACAACGGTGGGCTACTCCATTGCTCACATCTTGAACACGGGAAGCGAGGGCCCGCGCTCCCCCATTGCCCAAACGTCTTGGGAGCTTGAAGACAATGCCGAGGGCTTCAAGTACGCGGTTGCCCTTGAAGTGCCGGAGGGGCCACCGGGCACGGTAGCCCGCAAGGTGTACCGGACTGCCAACTACAGCGATGACAGCCCAACCCCCGATGACACCACGCTGTACATGGTCGGGCTTATCCGCAACAACGTTGATGGGTTCTACTTCGATGCGGTGGGAAGTGCTGCGCTCGATGACCCTGCCCCCATCGTCAACCCGGGGCCGTTCCCCGCACCCCGTGCCCGCTTCCCTGCCATGTTCAAGCAGTGCCTGTTCTTGGATGGCGGGGTGGATGACCCATACACCCTGTACTACTCGGCACCTTCCAAGATTGAGCAGTTCAGCAGCCTGCAGAGCTTGGAGCTGGGCAGCGAGGCCGGGGGCATCACTGCGCTCTATGGGGACTACACCAAGCTGATTGTGTTTCGGGAACGGGGCATTGATGTTGTTGAGGGTGACTTTGTTGCAGGCTTTACAGTCAGCAGCATTGACCGCACCCTTCAATGCAGGGCGCCCCACAGTGTGCAGCGGGTGCCTGGGCTTGGCTTGGTGTTCCTTGCCGTCGATGGGGTCTATGCCTTGACGGGTGGGCTGCAGGGTGGCGCTATCATTGACATGGTCAAGCTTTCACAGGGCTATGACGACACCATCAGCCGCATCACCCCGGACTGCCAGGCAAAGGCTGTGAGCATCTACAGCGCAGCAACCAGGGAGTATCACCTATACGTCCCTGTGGATGGCAACGACCGCCCCAACCTTGGGCTTGTGCTGCACATTGACAAACTGCAACGCAACCCCGATGTATCGGCATGGTCAACCCGCAAAGGCTTCCCGGTCGGATGCCTTGCCAGCACCCAAAGCGGTGCCGTGCTTTTTGGTCACCATACGGGCAACGAAACGGGCAACAGCTCGTCAGAGCGTGGCATCTTTGTCATCAGCGGCAGACGCAACTTGGGGGGCACCGTACCCGTGCCCGATGTCTTCACCTTGGGGCCAAGACCGGGCAGCCTGTACCGCAGTGCATGGAACGACTTCGGGGATCCGCAGCTCTTGAAGCAGGTGCAATATGTCACCATCTGGGTAATGACCACGGGCAACCCACAGGTGACCCTGCGGTGGTACAAAGACTTCAACCTGACCGCCACAACTGAACGCACCTATGTCATGCAGCCCCCCGACCAAGCCACCCTGCCAGTCTATGGGCAGGCCGTGCTTGACGCGTCGGGGGTGGTGTACCGAAATGAGCGCCTGGTACCCCTGCGGTATGCCGTGGCAGTGCAGAGCTGCGCACACTTTGCCTTTGAAGTGGAAACCACAGATGACATTGTCTTGATTGGCTTTGAATACGGGTTCAGTGTCAAGGGCACCGAAGTCACAAGGGGGCGCCGGGCATGAAGCACTGGACACAGCGGGAAGCCTTGACCGGGGTGACGGTCAGCCCTGACTCAATCAACGACGAGCTGCGTGCGCAACAAAGCAGCATCACCACGCTCGACCGCACACAGGTTCCCGTCAATCTGGTTGACCACAACAACAGCGAAACCAATGCCATTGCTCAGGTGTGGCAAGACCGTGCCTATGGAACGGATGCCGAGCAGAGTGCCGCAAGGGATACCAAGACGGTTTCCAATGGTTGGCAGTGCATCACCTACAGCACAGGCATCACAGGATGGGTGAACATCGGCAGCACCTTCACCCTGTCAGGCTTCAAGGGTGGCAGTCTGTTTGGGGAATGGTCGGGCAACGCTATGGTGTTTCCTTCCTTTTGTAGCACCGTCGGCAACATCTACCCCGGCAGTCCCCGATACTGCGGGCTGCGCATCTTGGTGAACGGGGTGCCCCTGGTAGAGCGCCGGGGGGTTGCCTTGCATGAGCACTTCAGGGTGTTCGGTGTGGGACGTTTTCCACAGGGTGACTTGCAGGTTGACCTACAAATTCACATCACAGACCCCGACCCCAATGACATCCTGTTTGTGTCGGGCATCGGCAACACCAACGTGCCGCAGGTGCATGTCTACTCAAACCGCTATCTATTTGTGGGGCGCTACCGATGAGCCGTATACAACGCACCCGCATTGTGGATGGGCAGCCCGTCACCGCTACCGACTTGAACAACCGCTTCACAGACTACAGTCAAGCCGGGGCGCTCAATGCCTTCAACGTGCGGGATGCAGCTCTTGACCTTCCACAGATGAAGTCAGACTGGTTTACCCGCGACATCTGGGAGCAGACCCTTGGGGAGTACAACCTGAGCCACAGCAGCAGCAACACGGTTGCCGCGACCACCGGGGGCTTCCCGGTTGCTGGGCACGTTGTGCAAGACTTTGGGGGCACCCCATCGGTGCTCAACTTTGGGCTTGGTGGTTTGACCATCAACACCGATGAAGTGTTTAGGCTGTATTGGGATCTGTCGGTCAAGCCTTCCTACACGGGCACGCCCTGGACTGCCTTTGGGTCATTCAGCAAGTACACCTTCCCCGACCTGCCCAAGACAGGCACCGTTGACATTGCAACCAATGCCAATGTGTGGGTGCTGTACCCAGAATGGGATGTCACAAGCTCTGCCCTTGCAAACTTTGTCCCCGTGCCTGGACAGGGCAGCTTCAATAGCAACTACACCGGGGCACGGTACGGCAACGCCCTTGCAGACTGTGAAGCCACCACAGTCATTCCCGCATGGGTGCAGGTGGCAAGCAATGCACAAAACGGTGGGGTCACCGCTGCGGGCTTGTTTGACTCCGGCATTGGATGGCGGGGGGTGTCGGGTGCCTGGCATTACACCGGACTGCAAACCACGGTCTATGGTATCCGGTGGATTATCAAGGGCATTTTGCACCCTGAGCAGGTGGCCAATGTCAACTACCTGGGCTTCGATACAGTGGCCGGGGGCACAGGCACGGTGCAGCTCGAATACACAAGCGGCAAGGCGCAAGCCATCATCATGAGGTTGGGCTGATGGCATATACACCACCGAACACGTTTACCGCGTCCACCGTCTTGACCGCTGCCGATGTTGAAGGCAATGCTGAGGAGCTGCGTGCCTACTTGCATGAGGGCGTGAATACCACCGACTTTGAAGCCTCACAGTGGATACAGACCCGGCACATTCAACCGCCCATTGTCGAGCCTTACACGGGCACACAACACGGTGTGAGCGGGCACATTGCTGGGCAGGATGGCGGGGGCTTGGGGGTGCGCTTGAGCTTCTGCACAAGCTACCTCACAGGCAACGGGCTGGTTGGTGCTGACCCAAAAGACTGGGTCATCATCCCCAACACCACCTTCCAGTTGCGTATGCACCGACCCTTCAAGGGGTTTTTCCATTGGTGGATGGAACTTGAGCACGGCCCTGACAATGTCCCCTATGTCAGTGGGCACAACTACCAGATTAAAGACCGCCTCAACTACATTGCCCCGTATTTCGGCAATGCATCGGGTGCAGATGTCACCGCAGCCCAGGAAGGGCAGAACCATCAGGGCCCGAGCGGCATCTACTGGCAGACAACCACCCCCATCGGCGCCAAGTTCCCGTACACCATTGCAGCAGGGTACGGGCAGCGGGATGGCTGCATGAAGTTTGAAAGCAACAGCCTTGCAACGGTCACCGCAGGGCTATGCTATTACGGGCAGATAGACCGGGTGGGCATCGTCAACTGGGGCATTGCCCTTGAAGCTTGGTACATTTAGGGGGCGCTATGGATCCGTTGACTCTTGCACTCATTGCAGCAGGTACGGCAACCGCAAAGGGCATCAGCGCAGGCATCGAGCGCAAGCAAGCCCGCACGGCTGCAGAGCAAGCCTTTACCGAAGAAGAAGCCCGCAGGCTGCAAGAGCTGCAAGCCATGCGAGAGGCAGGCACGTTGGGATTGACTGAACAGCAGCAAGCCGCACTTGATGCCCAGTTCAGACAGCAGCAAGCAGCCCAGGCACAGGCAACCCAGGCCGAACAGCTTGCAGCACAGGCATCCCGCCCCATGTCTGCCCGTGATGTCTTCTTGCAGGAGGCCGCTACCCAAGCCGTGCAGCAACAGGCCGTGCAAGAACAAAACATGCTGCAGTTGCAAGCAGAGCAAGCGGCACAGGCTGCGCAAGAGCAAGAGCTTCAGCAGCTCTTGATGAGCAGACTACAGGCACAGCAGATTGAAGCCGGGGCGCCTTCCATCACCGGGGCAGTTGTTGAAAGCTTGGCAGAAGATGCCATGGCCGTTGGTGAAGCTTATGCGGGGCAAAAGCTTGAGCAAGAGCGTCTTGATGCCCTGCTTGAGACCTACCAAGGCACCCAAGAAAACACCGCTTACAACGCTTACGTATAGGTCAACAACATGCCGACAAGAGCTGACAACATCTTCAACCGCTATGCCCGTGCCGTCATCGCTCAAGAGTTGATAGCCCAGTCCTTGCAAGACTATGCCGATGCCGAAGAGCGTGCGCAGTACATCGAGAGCCTGGCAGCCAATGAGCGGGCTAACTTGACAGCCCTTGAGGAGAGCTTTGCCGTACCCCCGGTTGACTACGGGGCAGCAGGTCAGACCTTGCAAGAGCAATACTCATTGCAGCGGCAAGCGCAGGGTGCAGCAGCAGCGGCAAGGGCATCCCGCAACCTCGATGCAACGCAGCGGCAACAGGTGCAGCAAGTCAGCAAGGCACAAGCGTTTGAAGCCCTGCGGGCACTGGCAGAAGACCCCAGCGTCACCGCTGAAGAGTATGCCCAGGGTCGGCAGCTCTATGAAGCACGGCATGGGGCTATCTCACAGCAAGAGGGCAACCTGCTTGCACAGTCTGAACCCCAGCAACGTGCGCAGGCAGTTGGGGCACGCCCCGGTGAGTTGACGGCAGCAGAGCGGGGCACAGAGCAAGCCCTGCAAGCCCTGTACTTTGCTGGCCCCCGTGGCATTTATGGGGGCTTTGATGGTGAGGCAGAAGTCAACGACCGACGCACCCGGCAGGCACCAGAGGGCAGCAAGTTCACCACGGGTGAGGATGCCTTCAACGTGTACCTGCGGTTGCTTGAAGATGGGCAGGCTACCGCGCAAGAGCTTGCCGATGAGCTTGGGTATGAAAGCGCCCAAGCTGCCGCTGCTGACTTTGCCTTTGCTAAGGCACAGTATGACAATGCCCGCGCAGTCGGTGCCTTCACCAATGACCAGCGCAAGTTTTTTGAGCAGCGGTGGTTGGAGACTGCAAGCCAAGCCCGCACCCTGCAAGAGCGGGCAGAGCGGGCACGGCAACGCGTACCCGATGACCCCCGGCAAGCAGCCATACAAGCAGAGCTGCAGCGCCGGGGGGTGGATGTTTCAGACCCCTTCTACCGCTACCAGGGCACCCCGTTGCACGGCATCTTGACTGAGGCTGAGAGACTTTACCAATCTGGTCAAGTCACGGCAGGGGAAGACAAAGACCTGCGGAAAGTTGAAGAGTTGCTGCGGCAGTACCAACAAGCGGGCACAACGTGGAACGTCAACCAGCTTGAGCGGGAACTACGCAAGACGCTCGAAGGGGATGCCCTGACCGGGGCGCTGTCCTATGCCCTTGCCTTCCAACGGCAGATGAATGAGGGGGCGCCTGGCACCGATAGCGATGTGCCCTTGAAAGACCGCAAGCCCGCACCTGCCCCCGAAGTGGAAGAAGACAAGGAAGACTTTGACAACCTCTTGATGGCACGGCAGGAGCTGCAACGTGTGCAGGAAGAACGGCAACGGATTGAACAAGAGCTTGAGCAGCAACGGCAAGAGCAGCAACAGGCTGCGCAGCGGCAACCTGCACCGACCCGTGCCCCTGCCCCGGCACCTGCCCCTGCACCAACCCCTGCACCTGCCCCTGCACCGCAGCCTGCACCTGCCCCTGCACCGCAGCCTGCACCAACCCCGGCACCGACCCCGGCACCACCAGCACCGGGCAGGCAAACACAGCGGGCAGCAATGTCCCCGATGGTGTCCGCCCTGGGGCTTCCATCCGTGCAAGCCCAAGCCCCTGCACCGACCCCTGCACCGACCCCTGTACAATCGGCAAACCGTGCCGCATTATTGCAGCAGATAGGTGAAGCGGTTGATGCTGGCGATATTGAACGGGCACGGGCACTGCATCAGCAGCTCTTGCAGGTGCAGCAGTGACCCCGGCAGAGCTTCGGGCACTGTATCTTGAAGCCCTGCAGGCAGGGGATGCAGACCTTGCCAACCTGTACCTTGACCGCATCGAGGCAGCACAAGCCCCCGGTGCGGTGTCTGCCCCCGAAGCACTTCGGGCACCTGTGCAGCCGCAGCCCTTTGCCCCACCATCGGCAACCCGTGCCGCTATGGAGCAACAAGCAGCAGAGCAGGCAGAGGCATTGACAGCCCGTCGGGTGTTGTCCCCTGTCGAGCGGGAACAGGAGCGGCAGCAAGAGGAACAGCGGGCAATGCAGGTGCTTGAGCTTGAGCGGGCAAGACCTGTGCAGCCCGGTGTTGGGGCAGTGCGGCAAGAGCAAGAGGCTATTATTCCCATGCTGCGGGCTACCCGCTTGCAGCGGTTGCCAGTGTATCGGCAGGTGCCCGAAGACCTGCGGGCAACGATGACCCCCGAAGAGGTTGCCGCGTTTGAGACAAGGGAGCCAAGGGCAGGCACCGATGTCCAACCCATCGAGCTGCGCACCTACTACCGCACCCCCGAAGGCATCCGGGAACCAACCACCGGGGAACGGTTTATCGAGAGCTTTGCACAACAGCAGCTCTTGACCGAAGAGGAAGCACGGCAGCAAGCAGCCATGCAAGATGAAGCACTGCAAGCGGCACTGCGGGGGGAACGTCTACCCCCGTTGTCTGCAACGGTGCCGGGGCTTGCCTTGCAGGCTTTGTTGATGCAACGCCCTGGGCAAGAGGCCGGGGTGGTTGAGACTCCCCTGATGGCAGGCATGAGGGGCGTTGCACAGCTTGGCAGTGCTGCAGCCGCAGAAACCATCGGCACAAGCTATGAGGCCGGGGGCGTGCCAACGCAGCGCACCGAAGTCACGGCAATGGATCCGGAGGGCAGACGGCGGGCAAGTCAAGACCCGGAGTTTGTCAACCGGGTGCTTGAGAACGTGGCAACAGGCCGGGGCATTGCAGACGAGTTCTATGACGTTGACGTATTCCGCAATGCTGCCGGGGATGTTGCTGCGGGCATAGCAGGTGAAGAATACCGGGAAGCCGGGGAGATGGGTGCGTTTTGGGCAGGCATGGGATTGGATGTTTTGATGCCTGGTTACCTTGGAGCTGCCAAGGGTGCAGTCAAGGGTGCGTCACTGGCAGGCAAGCCCGTGTTGCAGGTGGCAAGACCCGCTGCACAGCGCAGCATTGCCACCCGCATCATCAATCAAAGCAGGTTGGAAGAAGTTGACAGACAAGCAGCCCTTGCAGCCATCCGGGCAAGCGACGGCACCGAAGCGGGCATAGCGGCAGCGGTGCAACCCCATCTGCAAAGCCTTGGGGATGGTGCTGCCGATGCCTTTGCGACCGAGCTGCGCAGCCGCATCCCTGCAGACTATGTCTTTGTTTCTGAGCGCATAGCGGTGCCCCGCGCAGTCAGTCAGCAAGCCGGGGAAGCTGCACAGCGGGCAGCAAGGGACGCAACCCAGCGCAGCACCGATGCACAAGCGGAGTACCTGCGCACCTTGGCAGCCTTGGCAGATGACACAAGCCCGCAGGTTAGCAGCCGGGTTGCAGCTCTTGCAGATACGCACTTCCCCGGCACGGCAGGGCAACAGGTACGGGGGGGCAACCTTGCAGCGGTGCAGGGTTCGACAAGCGACGCACTGCGCAAGGCTGCAGATGCCCTTGAAGCAAGCCCCAACCGCACTGCAAGGACATCGGCAACCAATGCCCTGCGCACCTTCGAAGACCAAGCAGGCATTGCCCCCGGCACCCTGCAACGTCGCCTTGTAGAGCGGGCACCCGCTGAGGTTGCCGACAGCCTACCCCAAGCCATCCGGCAGCAAGTTCGGCAGGCTGAGAACTGGGCAAGCTTGGAAGGGCGTATCCAAGACGAAGCCCTTGAAGCCCTGAGAAGTCAAGCAGCCATCAGCGCCGCACGGGGTGCCGGGCTTGCCCCAAGGACTGCGGGGGAGCTGACCAACCTGCAAGTATACATACGGGACATGAACCCATGGGTAGCAGCTACCCAGCGCATAAACGATGGGGAGCTTGCCCGATGGGTGCGGGCTTACATTGCCAAGCGACCGCTGCCCCCGGCAAGCGTAGTGCGTGCGGTTGAGAAGGTGCGGGGATCTGCTGAGACTGCCCTGCGCAGTGCTGCACAGCAGATAGCGGCAACGGCCAAGCAGACGGGCAGCGTTGACCGTGCCTTTGAAGACTTCCTTGTTCGCAATACGGCAGACATGAGCGGGGAAGCACGTTGGCAGAAAGTGCTTGAAACATTGTATGGGCCACCAGATCAGACCTTGCCCGCAGCCCGTTACCTGTTTCGTGACTTGGATGCGGTGCCCGTCACCGTTGACAACATCAAGGTGCTGAATGCAAAGCTTGGAGAGCAAGGCATTGTGCCCAAGGTGTCTATATGGTCAACCCCGGCAAGGCGGGCAATGATGAAGGCCGCACTTGATGAGGGCATTCGGAAACGCTTGGTTGCAGAAGGTGTTGCCCTTGAAGGAAGGCTTACATCCCCAACCGGGGAAGTCTTTGGGCTGCCAGGTGCTGCCCCCGGCTTGCCCCGATGGACAATCTTGGCAGGTGGTGAAACCTTGACCGCACCCGCAGCGGGTGGGGGGGCACGGGTATACAGCAAGACGGCAAGCAATGCGGAAAAGCTGCTTGGTGAAGCTTCACAAGAGTTGTTGCCGTACCTGTCCAACCTTGCCCCTGCACAGCGCACAAGCTGGTTGAATATCATTCGTGATAGTGGAGAAAACTTGCTTGGTGCAGGCCGGAGCGGGCTGCAGGGTCTGAAGTATGGCTTTGAAGGCATCCCCAATCTGCCCTTCTTGATGTACCGCTTGACCGAAGCCCCAATCCTGAGCCTGTCAACCATCGGGGCAGAGCGCACCCTTGCAGGGCTTGCCCGCATGAGCCGCACCAAGCTCGATGATGTCATGCAGCGTCTTGGTGCCCGTCGCATGGGGGGAGGGCTGACCAGTGTCGAGGGCAGGTACTACAGCCCCGCAGAGCTGCAGAAGCTTGCCGATGACTATGGCATTGGGGTATCGCGGGTGGAGACTGAGCGGGTGCTAAACCTTAGCAACGACTTGCAGCGCATTGCCATCCGGGCAACCAAAGACAAGGCAGGCCGTGCCTTGATGAGCGTGCAGGATGCCTTCAACCCAGCCGCCCAAGGGTTTTGGCAACAGGCCGCGCACAGCGTTGAGATGAGCTATCGGCGCTCCGTCTTTGAAGGTGCCCTTGCAGCGGGGTCATCTGCCAGTGAAGCGGCAGACCTGGCCCGGCGCAGCCTTGGGGACTACAGTGCAGCGCCCCAGATGGTGCAAAACATCGGCAGATATTTGGCGACTGCTCAGGGGCAATACCTTTTGGTTTCTGAGCTTGTCACCCAAGCCATCAAGAACCCGGCAAGCATCGGCAGCTTGTCGCGGGCAATGCTGGCAAGGCAGAAGGCCAAAGACCCGTACAACCTCGACGGGGATGCCGCATTGACCCGCCTGGGCATTGTGCGGGGTGGTGAGGGCGCCGATGCCCAACGATTCTATGGGCCAAGCAACCCCATCTTTGAACCCATTGACGCTGCCCTGCGGGTGATGCGGCATAGCAGCGTGTTGATTGGGGATATTAAACGGGTGGGCAAGGCCGTTAGTGAAGGGGATTCACTGACAGCCGGGCAACGGTTTTGGGATGGTTTTGTAAACCTTGTGTCTGTTGCATCCCCTGCGTTTGCTGCTTGGATGGACTTGCAAGACATTGAGGCCGGGGGGGAACCCTTGACCTTGTCTGATCCTGTCAGTGCCGAGCGTGTCTTCTGGCAGAGCATGGTAGCGGCAAGAGCTGCTGACCCTGATGGCAGGGCAGGTATCTGGCAAGCGTGGCTTGACATTGCACGCCCCGAAGTAGTGCCCCCCCCCGATGGGCTTGGGCACCCGGTGCTTGATGATGTATGGTTGCGGCAGCCTGCCGAGGGGGTGCCCCATGTGCTGTATGCCTATGATGACCAAGGGCGCCCGCTCTACAAAGTGTATAAGCCAAGCCCGCGCGGCATGGTCAACATCGAGCTTGCACGGGCTGCGACCCCTGATGCACTTGAGCGTGCCTTTGGTGCTATGGCTGCACTCATTGACATGCCTGCCGGGTCAAGACCGGGCATGAGCGTCGAGGCAGGAGCGCCCCCGGTGCAGGTGTTCGGTGGTGTGCAGGCACCCCGAGGTGCAGGAGCTGCAGCCGGGTTGCTCTTTGGGCAGCCTGCGGGGCCAGCCGATCCGGTTGCAGCCCGCAGGGCACAGATTGAACAGCTACGACAGGCAAGAGAGGGACAATGAGAAACATCAAGCCGCTGTTGGTGGACTATGGGCACGGGGGTCTCATTGACGGGGTGTATCAAACCCCAGGGGGCAAGCAGTACACCTTCACCGATGTAGACCCCAACCTTGTGCTCTATGAAGGTGTGAGCAACCGCAAGACTGCAGCCGCGTTGATGCGCCTTGCCCATGCCTGCGGGGTGCCCGTCTTTGATGTTGTGGCAGACCGATGGGTCACCGATATGCCGTCATGGGAAGACCTTGAACAACGGGACATCAGCCTACAGGCACGGGTCTTGTCAGCCAATGCACACCCTGACGGGATCCTCATCAGTTGCCATAGCAACGCGGTGGGCACCACCATCAAGGGGCCGAGCCAGGCAGCCAACGGCATCGACATCTACACCTACTATGGGGAAAGCGGTGCAGACCCCATTGCGTCTGCCATCTGGCAGAGCTTCAAAGACAACCAAGATGCCCTGCGGGTGCGTTCCGGGGATTGGTCGGATGGTGACCCCGACTGTGAAGCGGGCTTCTACATCCTGCGCAAGACCTCGATGCCTGCCGTGCTTGGTGAGATTGGCTTCTTTACCAACCTCCATGATGCCCGGTATCTGTCCGAGCTTGCAAACCACGAAGAAATTGCAAGCTGTTACTGGTATGGTGTGCAGGACTACGTGGGGGTGCCCAGTGCTTGAATCCATCGTCAACCCAAAGCTTGCCCGCTTGATGCCTGCCGATGTCTTGGCAAAGGTGCAGCAGCTCTTGGTGGTTGCCTACTCGCTTGCAGAGCTTGACCAAGAAGATGAACGGGATCTTGGGGACTCCATTGCCGAGCTGATTGACCAAGCCATCAGCTACCGCAACGTGCCCCCACCATACGGGGCTATCCTTGAAGCAACAGACCGCAGCGTCTTGCGCATCATTGCACGGCAGGCCGTGCGGCACTTTAGGAAGCGGTGGGGCAAGCTGACCCCCGCACAACGTGAAGACTTACTGAACACCCTATTGCAAGCCCAGGGGGAGCTATGAACACAACCACCATCTACCATGATGCCCTGCAGACCGGGTCTGAAACCCTGGGCACCGCTTTCAACACCACCGATGTCATGGTCTTTGATATGACGCAGGTGCTTGCCTACCAACCCAGCAAGGCCAACTTCAAGGGCTTTGTTGAGGGCGTGCATATCAAGGTTGGCAGCATTGCCGGGGGCGCTACCAAGCTCACCATGCGCATCTGCTTGGATGCTGACGGTGACTTCACTGTGGTGCCTGACACCGAAGCAACCATTGTCACCGGGGTCACCACGGCAACCACCGGGTGCGTTGCCTTTGCCGTGCGCTTGCCGCTGTTCCAGATCCTCAACGCACCCGGCAACGGCAACCTGTACCTGTTTGCCAAGCTTGACGCAGGGACTGCCACCTTTGCACAAGCCTGCATCACTTGGCACGAATAGGGGGCAGCTATGGCTATCGTTCCATGTTTTGACCCGACTACCGGGGCATCAGGTGGCCCGGCAACGGGTGGGGGCGGTGGGGGTGCAAGCCTCTATGACCTGCCCTGGACTGACGTTGACTTGACCGATGGGTCTTGGGCACTGCGGGACCCAGGAACTAAGCTGGGTAGTGTCACAAACGTAGGCGGCGGATTCATGCGCGTGCAGTGGGGAGCTGCCGCAAGCGGTGCCGACTACAACTGGACAGCAGGCCCCAACCACCTTGCCCCCCGTTGGTACAAAGACTTGATCATTGACGGCAACACCGTCACATCAGGTGACCTTGCCTTCATCATGTTCCGCATGGAGCTTGACGGCACGGTCAATGACTTTGACCAGGCCATTGTTGCAGCCCATGCAGTGTGGCCGGAACTTGACCCGGCAAACAGCATGAGCGCAGCCGGGGGCTACCTGAGCAAGTCAATCGGCACCGCAGCCACCAACTACAACCTTGGTGTGTGGACGTTGAGCGCAGCCACCACCACCAACAACAAGAAGTACATGGTGAGCGTTGCACACCGTGGCGGGGGTGGTGTTGGTTCAGTGTGTGGGCAGGGCTATGACGCGTCCAACGTGGCAGCGGGCAACGTTAGCCGCAATGCCAATCTGTTTGGCGGGACTACGTTGACCATGCGCTTGATGATAGGGGTGGGCAACCTCACCAACTCAGGCAACACCGCAGCCGCAGGCAATGACCAAAAGTTCTCCATCAAGTACAAAGCCGTAACATTGGGGGTGTGAGATGGCCTATGCACATGCGGATACCCAACAGGTAAGCGTTGAAACCATTACAGCCGTTGACGAGCAGGGCAACACCTTCTCAGTTGAGGGCTTTGTCATCCCGGTGGTTGTCCCCTTGTCAGAGGTTGGCGAGCTGCTGACCAACTACGACCCGGCATCGAGCACATCCCCCGTGGTTGCCTACAGCCGACCCCTTGCCCGTGTCATCCTCGATGCCTTGAAGCAAGCGGCAGAGCAGCCATGAAAGCCCGCAGCAAGACGGTGACCAACCCCAAGACGGGGCGCAAAAACGTTGTGCGCTATGGGCAGAAGGGCGCCAACGTAGCGCCAGGCACCCCCAAGGGTGACTCCTACTGCGCACGGTCTTGGGGTCAGATGCAAGAGCACCCCGGTGCTGCCAAAGACCCCAACAGTCCCCTGCGCTTGAGCCGCAAGCGATGGAAGTGCAGCGGCAAGAGAAGCCGGGGTTGAAGCCATGCCGCTGAAGCAAGGGTCAAGCAAGGAAACCATCAGCGCGAATATTTCCAAGCTGCGCAAGGAAGGGAAACCCCATGCGCAGGCCGTGGCTATCGCGTTATCATCTGCCCAAGGGCGCAAGTGCAGGAGGTGGAACTGCAAGCCCAAGGGGAGAAAGCGTGGAAAACCTTGAAGCTATCGCACCGTTCGCCGCTGGTCCTGCATCTGCCGTCCTTGTGATGCTGCTTGTGCTTGCAGCCATCTACAAGTTGGTCAGCAACCAGTTGATCCCCCTTGCCAGTTCTGCCCTGTCCCGACACTTGGCTGCACTTGACCGCCTTGTTGAGTGCAATGAAGAGTTCCACAAGCAGAACAGAGAAGACCACCAAGCCATCATCCATGCCTTGGTGGACTTGGAGAAGACCATCAGCCGCCCTAACTCAGCGGCATAGGCTGCAGCAGCTCTTGCGCTATCCACCTGCCGATGACGGCAGCCTGCGCAGGCACAACGGCATTGCCTAAAGCTTGCAACCGTTTTTTGTCTCCGGGTTGCTTGGTGCGGGTTCTTGGTGGTTCCCATGCATATGCGGGGCCAGGGGGGGCAGGCCATCTTGGGGCAGTGATGTCCAACCAGGGGGAAACCCCATGAGCAGTTCCACCCAATCCGGGTTCAGTCTGCCGGGGTTGTTGGGTTCCAGTGCTTCTGAGAGCTGTCCCCTGCGTTGCCCCGGTTTGCTGCTGCCCTTGAAGTCTGTCTTGGTTGGTGTTGGCCATCTGTTGACTTCTACGCTCAACGACTTGCCGCACCCGTTGCTGTTCTTGTATTTCCTGCGCAGCCTTTCCCGCTTTGCATCGTGACTTTCCACGCTCTGACCGTAGTTGTGAACCGATGCACTGTGACTCGGCCAACCACCCGACGCAGAACCACCGTTCTCGACGGTGGGGCGCACCCAAGGCAGATGCTCGAAGGCAGCCCCATCGAGCATCATACCGTGCTTCGGCCATGCTTCTAAGTACGTCATCAAGCCCCCGGTAAGTGATAGCTGGGACGTTTTCCATGACCCATAGTCGGGGCTGCAGCTCGCGAACAATCCGAAGCATGTCAAAGAACAGGCCGGAACGGTCACCATCCAAGCCTGCCCCTTTGCCTGCTTCACTGATGTCTTGGCAGGGGAAGCCCCCGCAGATGATGTCAACGGGGGGCAGGTTGTCTTGGTTGACTTGTCTGACATCTTCAAACCTCAATGCATGGGGGTAGTGCCTGGCAAGGACTGCCCTGCAATAGTCGTCTTGTTCCACCTGCCACACCACGCGGCAGGGTACACCTTCAAGCTCAAGCCCAGCCTGCAAACCAAGCTCAAGGCCGCCGATGCCTGCAAACAGGCTGCCGATGCGCATCATTGGAGCTTGACGGGCATGCGGGTGCGGGGGTCAACCTCCCCCTTGATGACCCGATAGCAGAGCGCACGGACATCGGCAGCCCGTTGGTTGTCCCCGTCCGTTTCTTCGGGGCTTGGTCGGGTGAACCAAGGGGAGCCGGGGCGCCTGTCATGGTGGTGCAGTCGGTGGTCTGACCCGGTGACATACACCCGCGCATCATGCCGCTGGAATGCATCCCATGCCTGCTCTACCGTCAAAGTGGGCTGCCATTCCTTGGCAATGTGGTGGGGCAGGGTAGCCCTGTCCATTGTCTGATGTTGATGGGCTATCCACTGCCCCTTCTCACAGTCACAAAGCACCCTGCGCTGTCCGATGCGGTACGGTGCCGCGTTCCAGTCAACGACCCCATTGACTTCGGGGTGGCAGTGCTGCACAAGGGTTCTGAACCCGGTGCCGTGCTCGGTGATGCTGCCGTCTTTGTCAACGAGCTCCCCGCAGCGCAGGCAACCCCGTCGGGTCTGCTTGACTTCTGCCCGGTGGGTGCTCTCCAAGTTGAAGGCGATATTGCGCAGCTCGGCAGCAGATGGGCAAAAGCGTCTGCCCTTAAGCTTGCCCCGGTCATCTTCGGGGGTGCGCAGGTAGTGCTCTGCTGCCATATGCAGGAGCACCGCAGGGACATCGGCAAGCACCCGCACCCAATGCCGGGCATCATCTTCGGGTGGTGTGCCCTTCAAGCCAACGCCCCGGAAGAGCTGCAGCACTTCGATGATGGTGTCTTCATTGACCATCATGCTTCACCTGCCATGTCAGAGCAGAAGGCGACGATGGACAAGCCGAGCATGATGCCCGTGATGATGGGGAAGAAGTAGGTTTCTACTT
>Ga0208162_1000295_pt1 | contig 29525 bp, 7 predicted proteins | sample CB_VirMetaG_4_FD_184539 | JGI IMG/M metagenome (GOLD analysis project Ga0208162, IMG submission 184539) | Freshwater to marine saline gradient viral communities from Chesapeake Bay - CB_1508_1M Viral MetaG (SPAdes) (version 4) | ecosystem: Environmental > Aquatic > Marine > Coastal | place: USA... | reverse complement strand
ATACTGAAGATATTAATAAACGACCTTCGCCTTTTGAAGTAGCAACAAATGAACCTTCATTTTGATTAAACCAACTGCTAAAGTTTGTTCCACTAATACTTGCAAGATCAACCGCACGGGTTACTGTAGAACTGGTGGAAGAATCAGCAGCACGTGTTACTGTAGAACCTGCAGTGGGGATGTAAGATGACATATAATAAGAACTAGAATATTGAAATCCCCAACAATAATAACTTCCAGATGATAATATACGATTATAAAATCCTCTGGTTCTAGTATCTAATACGCCAATCCTAAACCACCCATTTGGTAATTTCTGTACAAAAACTGCTTCAGTACTTGAAGTTATACTATCCCATGTTCCTGTAGTAAAATTAAAAGTATTATATGAAGTAAAATCGTATTCGTTAGAAATGCTTATTGAAGTTGCTGTTTTTGCTTTAACAAAAACAGAAAATACAGAAGGATTTGTGTTCCATGGACTCAATTGATACATTTTAATTTGTCCAGTTTGTTCATACGCATAACTTACTCCATCTGGAGCAAGAACATTGCTTAATACTGGAAAGTTAGAGTTATCTCCAACATTGTTGTACACATCAAATCCAACAAGAAATCTATTAGCACTACCATTATAAGTATTTCCTCCTTGAGTAAAAGTTGCTGGATTTGAAGGTACTCCCGTTATAGATCCTACAAAGATATAACAATTAGATCCATCAATTGGATGAACATCAGTTACATATGCTGTAAGAGTTCCTCCACCAACAATTGTAATAGGACCTGTTGTTAAATTTGATGCATTTGTAAATACTTGATATCTTTGGCATCTTAAAGGATTGGCACTTGAAGATATGTAATTAGTTTCTGATCCCTCAATCAATAACCCAGCAGGTCTAAACACGCCATTCTCATCAGGCAAATAAGCATCATTTCTTGCAACATCAATCGCTGCAGTTTGAATGACACCATTTGAGTCATAATAGGTAGCCGTAGAGTTACGACTGGTAAAGGTTGCAGGAGTTGGGATGTAAGATGTGGGGAAAGATCCTGGTTCTATCTGGGCGCCCCAAACATAGACCCCCTGCTCTGCAGTTCCTCCTGTTTGCAAAACCATGCACATACCACCAAAAAGGGTGTAAAAACTTAAAGTCAAAACACCAGTTTCTCCAGCTTTTGCATAAATACTGCATGTGCTAAATGATCCGATATAACTACTTCTGCCATTCCAAGATATTCTGTACCACCCATTACCTGCAGGTACAATGGACGCTGGACTCGCGGATGTATTGCTACTGGTAATCGTTCCAGTATTTAAGTTGACAACAACAGAACTAAGGGGTTGGCCGTTATTGCCAGATGTCACCACTGGACTTCTTAGATAATTTACACCAACAGCACGAAAATAAGAAGCTGTAAGCGTATTATCTGGGGCTATGGATGCAGATGGAGTCAGAGTTCCTACCCCAGGCACCCCATACGGTGAAGAAAGGCTACTAGTAGTAATATCAACAATATTCCACGTATTGGCCTCAATGCCGCCATTATGATAAATATCATTACTATATTTAACATAATTCGTCCTCTCTTCCTCCACCAACAACCCTAAACTCTCTAAAGTATCTGGATCGTGGTCAAATCTTGGTGCATCAATAGCAGCAGTTTGAATAACCCCGTTACTATCAACATAAGTTCCAATACTATTTCTGCTAAATGTTACAAGATTTTGACCTGTAGTATTATCAACTAAAGATTTATTATCAGCAAAATTTAGATCTAATGTTGGAATATTTTCTGACTTTACATAAAAATCATCACCTGGAATACCATTTGTCTCTACTGCGGCATTACCAATTGCAGAAAATTCTTTTGATAGAGATATCAAACTAGAAGATGATAAGTTCTCATCCCATAAATTCAAAGATCTAATAGTAACATTACTTAAAAAGTCTACAGTGTTTAGATTATATCCAGATGGTAGTGCTCTGCCATTTGGAACTTTAGTAATAAAAGCATTAGAATCATCTGTAGCATTTGTAGATAATTCAATAGAACCATTATCTTTGTCAAAATTGAATGTTACAAATAATTCTTCTGTAGATTGTGCTGGTAAAGAAGCAAGTGTAGAAGTGTATTGTCTTATATTACCAACATATTCAGATATTGCTGGAATTGAATTATTAGATGATACCTGAAGACTATATTCTGGTGTGTTTATAGAGTCTCTTAATTTAATAACAGATGAATTTGAAACTGGTGTAAAGTATATCTTACCAGATCTAAAATTATCTAAAGGAGCACTGAAAGAATCTGCTGCTCTTGTTACTGCAGAACCGCTGGTGGGGATGTAGGAGGTTGGGGAAGAACCTGTTTCTAGTTGGGCTCCCCAGATGTAGATGTCACCATTAGCGGCGTTTCCAGCCATCCAGTAATATGCAGCTGATCCAGCAGGAGTAACTACCAATTGGCAACGCCACCAGCCGCTTCCTATAGGTGTAGCGGTGGCCACTAAATCTCCTATTTTTGCCGAATATGTTATATTTCCATTGTCAAGGTTGACAAAAGCATATCCTTGATTGGGGCCATTATCATAGTATCCTATCATAGCAGACTGACCTGCCGATGTAGCCTTTGCATAAAAACTAAAAGACCTGGTTGCCCCCTTCTGATTTGTATTGTAATACAATCTGGACATAGTATTAGTGCTAGTTGCGCCACCAATAAGCACAGCAGTATTGGTCCCATCTGGCGCAGGATTGTTGCTACTTTTTTTTGTGATGTTCTGCTCAATCCACAAGGAGGAAGCAAAGGTACTACTTAGAAAAATATTCGTCCTACTCTCCTCCACCAACAATCCAAGACTTTCACCAGTCACTGGATCATGATCAAATCTTGGTTCTCCAGGTAATGCAGTTTTAATTAGACCATTCTCATCAATATAAGTTCCAATACTTCCTCTACTAAAATTAGCACTTGATGGAATTCTTTTTCCATTTGCGAAATCATATCCAGTAGTAGGATATGAAGAAGGATATAAATTTTTAATACTCATGCTAGAATACCTCCAACAATATCTCCGCCAATATTTGCTACGTAAATCATAGTAGTTCCACTTGTTGCTGCTAAAGTTACCGTACTAACACTTGCTGCACCCATTGTTCCTGCCCCAGGTGCTAGATTTACGTTTGCATATCCAGAGTTTGTTGTTGAAGCTTGAATTGTAATTGTTCTTGCTGATGCATTTGTATTTCTAAGATACATCTTTATCTCATGTCCAGATTCTAAATTGGATATTTGATAAGTAACATCCGTAGAATAACTTGCTATATGTGAATATAGATCAGTTGTTTGTGCATTGACAACAACTGTTGCTTCGGCACCATTAGAATTGTTTGCTACTTGTGCAAATGGGAAATCGGCAAATGCCATATCTCCCAGGAATTGATTTAGAGGAATTTGATTTGGATCTGTTCCAATATCAAATTGAGAAACAACTGGATATTGAATACCAGAGACTGTTTCTGATATTGTTCCATCAACGACTAGTTTTGAGTTATTGGTATTAACTGAAGTTCCGATACCAACATTTCCATTACCAGTTATTGTAACCTTACTTGTTCCATTATCTTGAATATCAAGTAAATTAGTTCTCAATGCACCAGTACCATCATATTCTTGGTTGATAACTAAACCAGTGCTGTCATCAGTGATTGATGTACGTTCATAGTCAGAGGTTGAATCAACACTGAAGTTATAAAGTCTATATGTTTGAGAAACGGGAGCAAGATCTGTACCGCCATTGCGTTGAGCGAGGGTGTTGGCGGCGTCGCGTCCAAAAACAAGATCAGCAGTATCCCAAGATCGACCAGTGCTAAATCCTATGCTCCTGCTTCCACCTATGCCGACAAGATTGCTCGTTACGCTTAAAGCTCCAATGCTATTATAGAGAATGTTGACGTGGCCTTCATTATCAGAGATTCCATAATCAGCAACACCAGTATTGATCTTAAGGCGGATTCCGCTTGTGCTAGGCGGTGTTGAGCGGTAGATCTGCCCAAAGTTATTGACTCTAAGCTGTGCAGTCCCATCAACCTGCAAATCCAGCAGGTTCGTTGGATCTACGCCAGTGCCACCTTTTTGTGCATCAATAACAAGACCGCTGGAATCGCGGGTTAGTGAGGTGCGCTCAAAGTCAACACCGCTATTTCCCCAAGTGTTGTAAAGGCGGAAGGTTTGGGCGTTGGTGTCACGGCGCTGGGCAAGGGTGTCGGCGTCGTCTCTCCATAGTTTTATATCATAATTTCCACCTTGGACGTTAAAGTTCTGATCCGACCAGCCAAAATAAGCATTTGAGTTTAAAGCAAAACCCGTGCCTGGCTGAAACAGCCACTGCCTGTAGCCTGAACTTACATTATTAGCTAAGTATGTTACTCCATAATCAATTACATAAAGCCTATTGATGTTGACTCTGTAATCGTTTGCGACGGCACTTATTCCAGTTTCAATATCACCCTGCCCACTTGTGGTCTTTAGCTGACCTGCTTTTGTTACATTAAACTTGCTACTTCCACCCACCTGCAAATCAAGCAGGTTGCTATCAGAAAGACTTGCAGTATCCGTTACATTCAGTTTCAACCCAGTAAATACTGTTGAAGACTCGTTCCAGTCAAGGTCAACATTAAAATCACTACTAGCAGCAAGTTTTCCAGCATTATTATATTGAACATTACCAGTAGTCCCTGCAACGAGAGCTATTGTTCCAGTGGCATCTGGGAAAGAAATATTTCTATTATTTGTTGGTGTAACATACTGTATAACAGTATTATATGGTCCAGTATCAGATAAGATAAGACCATCAGATGCTTTAATACTTCCAACAACTTCCAATTTCTCTGTTGGAGTTTCTGTTCCTATTCCAAAGTTTCCTACATCAGCATTAATGCCAGCAATAATAGTTCCATCAGCATCTACATCAATATAAGGAAGACCTGCAACATTATTGACAGAAAATAAAGAACCAGTAGAAAGGTTGTTTGTAACAGAAAATAATTGACCTTCTGATCCTTCAAATGATATAGTATCTACGCCAACATCTGCAGCACTATAACTAATTACATTTATATTTTCAAATAATAAATTACCAGATAATTTGATACTGCCATCAATATCAACTTTCTGAGTTGGATTAGTTTTACCAATACCAATGTATTCTGTTTGACCAAAAGGTGCTAATAAAATAGTTCCATTTGCATTTACATCTAAACTCGGAACACCAGTTGCATCATTAACAGAAAAAATAGATCCAGATGTTAAATTATTACTGATAGAAAATAAAGTGCCAGCAGATCCTTCTAACCTTAGTGTCCCGTTGTTTATAGTATCGTAAGGAACAAGATCTATTGCAGTACCTACAGATACTTTTCCAGTGACATTCAAGACGCTATCGGTATCTGTATACCCCGAAATACCAACGTCTAATTTTCTTACTCTGGAGGAAATAAATGGTGTCATTTTAATTAGGTACTTTTATCGTAATTAATTTAATGTTTCCAAAATTGAAGAAATAAACTTCAAGTTTGTTGCATCACTGCCAGATAATACTAGTTGGTCACCTGTTTCCAAAAATAATTTTCCAGATATTAAATTAATAGTATCATTACCAGCAATTGGGAAATCTTTTACAATTTCAGTATCTGTTCCCCCTCTCCTATGTAGTAAAGTTACGTCATAAGATGTAGAACTAATATTAGCAATTTGTCCCAACAAAACAACTCCAGTATATCCAGTTGGAGCTGTATATACAACTGTTGGTGATGTTGCAACGATTTCAGTAATAGTTTTATAATTATTTAATTTTAATGCCATTTGATTAACCTCCTAATGCGAGAATGAATGGTGTTACTGTAGAGAATAAACTCTTTGTGTAGGCTTCACCAGAGATATTTCCTGTACTCTGGTTAATAACCACACCATCACCAATTCTAAAATTTCCTGATTGATCTGTGCTAGTATAAACTACTATGCCGCCATTAATACTAACAATTTCATTTTCTTGAATAGTTATTCCGCCATTTTGCGGAACAGCCGTAGTAATATTTGTTCCAGAACCAATTTGTTGGAAAGCATGAGAAGAAGCAAGTAATCTAGATTGTTTGTAAAAATAACAAGTATCAGAAATAGAAAGCGCTAGTGGAATTTCATTAACAAAAGTAACATCATATACATCAGTAGAAACTTCTGTTGATTCAGATACAATAAAATATGAAGGAACCATTACAGCATCTGCAGTCGCTGTTACACCACTAGTTGGCGGATCAATTGTAATAGATGGTGGAGTCACTGAATATCCTCTGCCAGTAGAGACAATATCAATTGCAGTAACTACTCCATTTGTTACTTCAGCAATTGCTTCTGCATTAATTCCCCATGCTTCTGATTGTGTTCCGATTGTAACGTTTGGAACTGATGTATAACCACTGCCACCATTTGTAATGTCAATTCTTAACAACTCATAATACAAAGTGTCAAAATAAACAACTTGACCATCAAATGGTCTAACATTGTTTACTTGTGCAGTTCCTCCATTTTGATAAGTATGAACAATATCAGATGTTCCTACATTTACAACAAATTGATTTGCTGCAGGTGTAGACTCTACATTAAAAATGTATCCATAAGCACCAGAAGGAAATGCTTGGTTTGATGTAGAACCACCAGAAGTGCAACTAAAAATTAAATTTTCTACCTTTACATCCATTCCAACTTGGAATCCATGATTAGCAGTTGTTGTTGCAGTTAACAATCCAGTTACATTATCATATGTTGCACTACTAATACTGAAAGAAGTTGTTGAAATATCAACTCTTACAGTATCTGCATCTGCAGTTGTTGCAAGAGAAACACTGCCAGTATATTTTAAATCACTAACACCATCTGCAACGAGACCATAATTTCCAAAAGAAGAATTAGAATTGGTTAAGTCGCAACTTCCACCATTCAAACATTCAATAGCTTTATCTGTGCATATAGTAAACATAGAAACAAGTTGTGCATATGATTCATTACAAATACTTGCTCCTATTCCATTTGCGTTGTATTGAGTATAAGAATCAACAACCATTGATTTCAAAGGACCTATGGCATCATCACCGTCTACTTTCAATCCAATACTATCTGGGACAAAATTTGTGCAATTTTGAATGTATGGAGATTGATCAATATAAGGAGGATCATTTGGATTAAATGATATCATTGCTCCTGTATTGCTGCTACCAACAAAAGACATGTTGGCAATGTAGCAACCGTTTCTTACATAAAATAAATCTCCTGGACTATTTGCAGGAGTTACAGTAACTTCTCTTAAAGAAGTTCCTATAATACTAACTTGATCGGGAAGAACTAATGGATTGTTTTCTACATAAACACCAGGATAAACTTTAATTGTGATGTTGTCTATGTCAACTACTGCCAATGCACCTTCAATCGTTGCTTTTGCAGTTGCTTCAGTTAATCCATCATTCGCATCATCTCCTTGTTTTGTAACATAAATAATATTTACAGGTGATGTACCATTAAGATACGCCACCATGTCATTAATTTTTTGCCTTTGAATTTCAAAGGTGTCAGTCTTTAATACTGGAACTGCTACTGCCATTTTTTATTAATTGACTTAAAAGATTTTTTATTTCAGAAATCTCACTCTTCAAAGTATTTATATCATCTATTGCAGTATTGAGTTTCTTTGAAATCGTTTGTTTACTAGGTTTTTCTAGGTTAATAATAGCACCAGTAGAGGGGTCTCTATACAACCCCTCATGCCCTTTTACTTTTAACATCAGTATGAAGCAACAGCTCTTAAATCTTGAATCTTTGGAACATACGCTGGATCATCTGTTTTCATAACGATTTTGATTCCATACGAACCAAATTCTGTCAAATCAGATGCACTATATTTTAGTTCTTGATAAGACTTTTGATCTTCAAACTCTCCAGAAATAGAATTTGTTGCTGTTGCAATTTCATCTGTATCTGGATTGCCATCAATATTAAATGGAACCCAGTTAATATCTTCAAAATTATCTTGTTCGGAAGAGTTCTTTGTTTTGTAGAAGACTTTGACATTATTAACGTCTCTCAAGTTAACAGTAAGTCTTACATCAATTGAAGATCCGCTATTATTTAATGAAACTTCTTTAGTAATATATTTTGCAATAGAAGAACTATTTTTTGAACCAGTTTCATCAATATAATCTACACCATTTTCAAACTCCATTGATGAAACTTCAATAAACTGAGAATCATCCGTTGCTAGGTTTGATTTGTATAAAAAGTCTCCTACTCTAAAAATATCATTTAATTGATTTTCTGCAACAGAATTTCTAGAGAAAGAACTTCCAATTGTTATAATGGATTCAAAATCGTCATTAATAGGTTGTTTGTTATTCTCTACAATTAATTCTCCAAATTGAGGATTCCAATAAACAACCTTTCCAGATATTTTATTTTCGTATTTAACTGTGTTATTACTACTATTCATAGATGTAACAGTTGATCCAATTGTAAAATCTGGAATAATTTCTGTCACATTACCAGAAATATTAATAGGATTATTGAAAGAATTGGTAGAGAATTTCAATTCTTCATTTGATTCAAATGCATTGATGCTTGTCAATTTAACAGTTACATTATTACTTTCATACTTAATTACTCGTCCTTTTGCTTTTGAGGATACTCCTTCAACAGTTTGATTTAAAGTAATATCAGTAGATTCATTTCCAGTAATAGTAAAAGTGTATATTGAATAAAACTTAAGTTTTTGATATCTCTTACCAAAACGATCCTCTTTGCCATTTGCATTTTCAACTCTATTTGTTGAAGTTTTAATTGAGGATGATTCAACATCTATTACAGGAGACAAATAAGAAACGCTTGATGAAAGTTGAATCTTATACGTCAACGAATTATCAATATCATTTAGAGTTTTATTAATATCAGAAACAACTACCTTTTGATTCGTAAAAATATGTTCTTCATTTAAAAATGTTTTTTCATAATCAGATATTGAATAAGAAGTATAATTTTGTGTTGAAGAATCAACAGGGACAATATTAGTAGTTTTTACAAATGAATTAATAGATGTCCCCTCAGATTGAATATATTGAACTTGTGCATATAGTTTTTCATATTTTCTGTTATAAGAAGCAATTAAATTGCCTCCACCAAAAACACTACTACCAGCTCTGTAAGGAATTTGAATATTGTATGAATCAACACCTGCATTTGTTACTTCAAATAATGTTGAATTCAATGTTTCGGATGTTACTCCGCCAACATCTTGTGCATTATTAAAGAATACATAAGAATTTCCTTCATCTTCAAATCCATGATTTTTATGATTAACTTTTACAATAGCGTTGTTGTTTTTAAACAGCGTTGAAGTAGCAGTTGATTCAGATATAGATGAGGTTTCAATTGGATCTATTTCTAAAGATTCATACCCCAAAGATTTTTCTTTAATGAACAAGTCTGCTGTTCTGCTAATATCAAATTCTGCTCTGTATAAAGTAAACTTTGCATCTTCAAAAAGATCTTCTGTCCAATTGTCAATATTTTGTGATTTATATAAAGAACCTAATGCAGGTTGAGTTGTAACTGTAATGTTTGTAGAAATGTCAGAATCTCCTAATTTAGAAGACCACATTTCATATTCAGTAGAATCAGTTTCTACAACCAAAGCATAGTTAGCATTATTTTGAAGATATATTGGATACTTAAAGTTAAATCTAGTTGGTGTAGTAGAATCGGTCACTGCAAATGTATCAAAGTCATCATTTGCTACACCCATAACAACTGCAAAAGTATCAATTTCAATCTTTGCTTTAACTACTGCTCCAGCAGCACCAGATCCTGTTCCTCTTACAACGATTGATGGGTTTTCTGTATAACCGCTACCAGGAATTACTAATTCTGTCGTATATACTTTACCACCAGAAACTTTACATGAAGCTGAAGCAGATGTTCCTCCTGGTAATTGTGGACTTTCAATACTCAAAATAGCATTATCATAATTATTACCTACAGAATCAATTAAGATTTCAGAAATTTTTCCAGAATCTTTTGCAATAGTTACAGTTAAATTAGTACCTTTTAGATTATTTTCAGCAGTTAATGTATCACTCGTTAACTTTTCATTTTGTGTGAAGTAAATTCCATTATAATTTGAAAGAACTAATGTATAAACTTGTTCATTATTTAAAGTTACAATTCCACTAGCAGAAGCAACAACCTCTGAATTATTTTTATCATATACTTTTGCAAGTGGACCAGAAGCACCTGATTTTTCTCCATTGATAAGTTCACCAATTTTTAAAGGTAACGAACCACTTGTATATACTTTTAACTTAGTTTCTGGATTCAAAGAACACTCTGTTCCTGGAATAATATTTTTTGCTGGTTTTCCTAAATCTACATTGGTTAGATATACTCTAATTGGAATGTCAGAACTCTTTTTGTTAAAGAAAAGATCTACACCAGTAGCAAAAACACCACCTTTATAATTTTCAATTTTGAAAGTTTGTGCCAATGGATTTGGTCTTACTTCAATATCAGTATTGCTATCAATTAATTGCACTCCTTCATTTGATTTAAAGTAAGATGGTCTTGTTGAAATAATTGAAGAAGGACTTTGTGGAATAATACCAGTAGCATAATATTTTACTTCTGCATAAGTTTCTACAGTATTTTTACTTTCATTTTCAGAACTTGATGTAAATCTGATAGTTTTTATACCAGTAGGGAATCTTAATGATTTTCCTGTAGTATCATAAGTTATAGATTCTATATTATTATTCCAAGAAGATCCTTCTACTGGAGCAGAACCTGCTGGAATAATAATGACACCACTTGCATTTCCATTTTCATCTGTAACAATAGATCTTCCAAAAGCAGTAGAAGAGTTTCCAGCAATACCAGTAAACTTAAAGTCTGGATTAACCCATCTTCCAATATTTGTTCCTTCCATGAAAACAAATATTTCAGTTTCTGGCTTCATTCTACCAACAGTAAATTTAACTGCTTGGGTTCTTGCATAATATTGAACAGCATTCAATACAGATTTGTTTCCAATAACATTTCTATTGATACCTTGCGCAAGTTCATAATTTTGAGGACTTATATTAGAACTACTGGAAATCAAAGCTAGATCTACACTTGTCTTAGATTTCTCTACATTTAAAGAAGTAAGAGGATCAATGTTATAGAACGTTCTATCTGTTCCAACCCAGTTAACAATATAATTATTGTAAATACTTGATATAGCAGAATCAGTAGTTTGTTTTGCAGAAAAAATAGAGAACAATCCAACATTATCATTTACAACCAATGGTTTTGTAGTATTGTCATACCATTGATCTACTTGTGGACTTAAAGATCCATCACCAGCATATTGAATTACTACAAATGGATTTGGATTAATTTTCTTTGTAGCAAATTGATTTTGAACAAGATTTAAATTTGTAAATGGTAAAGTAACAATACCATCATTGTTAACATATCCACTAATTGATCTTTCTTCATTTGATTGATATAACTCTTCAATTTTTAAAGAATCTTCTTTTGCTTCTGGTCTTAATACTGATTGTTGTGTATCAATAGAACACTTGTAATCAATAGAAGATAAGTTACCAACTTTATGAGATTCAAAATTGTCAACAATAAATCCAACTTTAAATTTATCAATGCCAACTTCATCTTTGATTTGCATGTTCAAAGCTTGTTGCTCTAGGATGCTTAATGTAGTATAATGTTCAAGACGCTCAATACGCTTTTCTAATTTTCCAATATCACGCATCGTATATCTACGATTGTCAACTGCAATAATTTTTACATCTTCACTTGTATTTGTAAATGCAGGAATATAAACATAATACAAAGGAATGCTATCATCTATAGATTCTGGTTTTGTTGGGTTCAAAGAAGAATTGCCCTTCTTAACAACAAAATCTCCTTTCTTAGTCAAGAATATTCCATCAATTCTATCTAAGTATTGTGATTGACTGAATGAAATTGTATAATCAATATTTGAATCAATTGCTGGAGTGCTACTTGATACACCACCAGGTCCATTGAAACTAATAAAATTGGACTTGCTTAAAATAGAATTGTCTTGGAATCCAGTTATTAAAGATGTTGTATCTACTTTTGGTCTAAAATCAACGACATCCTTGAGTAAAAGATTGCCATAAACAGAAGAATTAAAATCTGGAATTTCTTCTTCGCCAACACCAGCTTCATGTAAGTATGAATCTACAGTACAGAAATCACCTTGAGAATGTTCAAAATAATCAAATCCAACAACTAATTGACCGTTTGGTGATTCAAATCCAGGTTTCAATACAATTCTTGAAATATCATAAAAAGTATCTCTTTGACCATTATCAAATGTAAATCTATTTGTTACGTCTTCGCCACTAATCAAATTTCCACTTAGATCAACCACAGGTGGATTTGCTCCGCCAACATAAACATATCTCAACTTGTATGCATCAGAGTAGCTAAATGATTCGGTATCTTCTGTGTCATAATCATATCCTCTAAGTGGAATTACTCTATCTCCACTAGATGAAATAACAATTCTCTTATTAATAACCGAAGTTTTCAATCTTGGTTTTGCCTTTGAAACTTCTAATGTTGCTGTTAGTTTTAATGTAGGGAAAGGTGCTGAAAGATTTTCTCCAAAGAAATTACTGGGGAGATTGATAGTAACACTTCCAGAAGTAAGACCACTTGTAGAATCTGTAGAAGTAGAGATATCTACATAACTTTCATCAATATAAAGAATATCCCCATTTTCTACTTCAGTAGATGATCCTTTATCTAAAACAGTAATAATATAATTTTCTTTTTCGTATTTTACAAATCTCTGTGTTCCAAATGGCAATTGAGCAGCAAAAGTTAAATTGCCTCCAGAAGAAGCAGCTTCAACAACAAAATCTCTTCTAAAATAATATTTAAATTTAGAATCGGATACATCTTTTACTAAAGATTTTGTTTGCTTACTACCTGTTGGGAATAGTAAAGTTGATGTCGTTGTATTTGATTGTTTTGGTCTTACAGAAACAACAGATGAATTTAATACATTTTCTTGTAAAACAGAATCTAAATATATTCTTGTCTTTATAGTTCCTTCTGGGCTAGTTGTATACTGTACAATAGACTTATTAACATTTCCAGTAGAATCTGTAAATTGAATTAGGTCACCCTGTTGCAAATATTTTGATGCATCATCACCAAAACCATTTGATTCTAGATACTTATAACCCTTTGTCCCAGAAAAAGTAAATGAAGTTACTTGTGTAACATTAGAATATTTTTCTCTATTCAAATCAATATCAGCACTAAACTTATTCGTATTACCAGATCCAAATACAGAGTATAAAGATTTTATATTGTTTGGAGAATAGTTAAGTACTGTATTTTTAAACAATACAGCAACAATTGTTGCTTCAGGATTTGGAGATGCTGTAGGTCCACTAACTAAAGCTTTTACTGTAGGTGGAGTTGCATAAGTTTGCAACGTTGCATTTCTATCTGCAATTTCAACTTTATACAAAGTTTGGTCTCCAGAAATCCCTAATGATATTTTAGAGTTATCATATTCAACACCATTCAAAGAAATTGTAGTGTTTTCTGCAGGATATCCAGATTCTTTTTTCGTAACAATAAAATGAGAGATTGTATTTTCAATTGCGATTCTTCTTACGTTGTTGTCTTCATCGGAAATTGTTTCACCTGGAAGAAAATTGCCAGATAAAGTTTTTACGAATAACTGATTTGCAAAAGAAAATGCTCCTCCAGAAGTTCCTTCAATGACGCCATAGGCACCACTCTTTGATCCTGTAATATATTTTCCAGGGAGAAATGTATTTGATGCAACTTCATCATCTAATGTTATTTTTGTAAAGAATATTGGATTGAAGTAACTATAAGAAAAAGTGCCATCATATCCATTAATACCTTTAGAAATAATTTTATCAACGTTTGAATTAAATCCTGCAGGAAGATCTTTAAAGTAAAAATTCTTTGGTTTTGAAATTCCAACCAAAGGTGTAATTATTTCATTATAATCTCTAATTGCAGCAAATTCATTAGAACTTGCCTCTGCATCTTCTTTTGATCTATAGAGAAATGTTTGTCTTACCGATACACTTTCATTATATTCTTTAAAGAATATATTTAAATCATTTTTATTTCCATAAACTGTTAACTCCATGTAATCTGTTTGACCAGACCCATCAATTTCTGGTCTCTTTACAAGAGAGTATGCAATAGACTTTACTGAAGAAACTTCAGTTTCTGATCTTTTAAACCAAAGATCTCCAATTAAAGTTCTAAAATCATTAGATGCATCTACATCACCAAAGTTAATTGAAGAATCTAAACTCAATTCTAAGTAAATTGTTTTAATACCAATGTCTTCATTTGAGAACGTAGTAGTATCTGAAATGTAAGAATATTGTTCTCCTCTTCTAGAAACAGTAGTTTTGTAATCATTTGAAGCTCCATTGAGTCCAATACTACCGTCATTAAACGTGGAGTATAAGTATACATCTGGATATGAAGTCAATTCAGATCCATCTGTATTTAAAGGAATAGATCCATATGTGTTTGTAATTTTAAAGTCAGATACTCCCCTTCCCTTTAATGTAATATTATCTCTATCAAGACTATCCCTTGCTTTATCAATCTCTAAAAACTTTGTGTCTTTATTAACAATTTCATAACCTTTTACGTATGCTTTTCCTGGTCCAATAGAAGCAATCATTTTTTTCTTTGCTTCTTCTAGAGAGATACCATTAACAGTGTTATCAGAATTTAAATCATAAACTCCATTATTAGTATCATTCTGATAAAATTCTCTAATATTTACAGAAAAATTATCTACTACATAATCACCAGATTCGTCATAAGTTCTTTTTGCTAACGTATCTTCAATTAATGTATAATCTGCTTTCTTAATCTGCTTTTCAATAATACCAGATTTTACTTTTAGTATCTGAATAAAGTTTTTATCTGTAATTTGAGAGTAGTCATACTTTTCTAGAGAAAGAGATATTTTTAATCTACTTGCTCCAGGAGATGCAAAGTTTGAATAACCTCTTGCATTATCATATAAAGAACTATCTTCCTCAGCAAAAATCAAAGATTCTGAAATTTTGAATCCTACTTTTGCTGAAGGTCTGTTATAATACTTGTTTATAATAAGTAGTTCTTCATCATTGCGAACAAAAAATCCATTAACAAAATAGATACCTTCTTCAACTTTTACAGCTGAAGAATGACCCATTGCAGGACTTAATTCATTAGATACTTCTCCAGTATCTGGATCTACAATAGATATGCTAGTTGGGAGGACGCTACCATCGGTTCCAACGATCAATAGAGGAGTATTGATACCATTTACTACTTCAAGTGTTTCACCCTGCCTGAAGGTCCTCTCAGTAGCAGCATCGCCACTTGTGGTATACTTTACGTAAATTGTATCCGCTTCTGATTCTGTAGCATAATCTGTCTCAATAACAGTAGCTATAACTCCAGATGTAATACCTTGTAATTTTTCACCTACTAGTTGTTTTATATCATACTTACGATAAACAATTTCGCCATCAACATTAACTGCAACTTCTGATACAGAAGATAATTTTACATAATCTAAATTATTGTTTAAACCAACTTCTCCAGGTACAACAAGTTCTCCTTGTTTAAACTGGAACTTGCCATAACTTTCAATTTGATTTTGCAAAATAGACTGCAAAGTAGTAAGTTCCCTACTTTGGATAGAATATCCAGGTCTAAAAAGAACTCTGTAAAAGTTCTTGGATGGATCAAAATCATCAAAGTAGGGATCTACATTGAGGTTAGTCTTCTGTGGCATTTTACGAGTCTATCTACTTTTGTTATTAATAAACAGACTTAATCAGAACTCTATAACTAGTTTGATATCTTCAATCTGATCAGGAGCTCTCGTGATTAGTCTTCTATTCTCTATGTATATGACATCTCCGCTATTATTGTCAATTTCAGGAAGCGAAATGCCATTAGTAAATGTTCCGAACAAACTTGGACCAGATGCAGCGTTATAAGTGTTATCAATAGTTCCTGCAGTAACAGAATTAGTTCCATCAACAGTTGCGGCAAGTGAAGAATCAAATGCTCTTACAACACCATTATCTTTGTGATATTCTGTAGATTGGAATATTTTTAGTACACCATTGAAAGAACCTACAGTATCTGGTTCCCAAGAAACAACTGTTCCTTTTGCAGTTAGTCCACCACCCAAATCTTGAGTTACAACTTCATCTACAATATAATCAGCACCAGCTCCTGTAATCTTTAATGCAGTCAATCCATTCAAGGTGTCTGCAATTGCAAGAGATCCATTTGAGGTTGGGTCTTGAATAATACCAATTCTACGGAAATCATTATCAACAGGGAAATCTCCACTTCCTTCATTTGATGCCAAACGAATGTTTGTTAGAACTCTCTTTCCATTCAATTCTAACTCCATATCAGCACCGTATCCTCCCTGAGGTGGAATTACAACTTCAATATTTGCTTGACCACCTGGATTTGCTGGTGTGGTCAAAGTAGGGTTGCCAAATAGTCCATTGGCAGTTGCACCAGACCCTGTACCAGTAGCAAATGTAACAGATCCGTATGTATAACCAGAACCTCTATTAGTTGAATATGTTTCTACAGAAGTAATAACATTGCCACTAACAGTAATTACTGCAATAGCACCAGATCCATCACCAACAACTGGAGCATAATAAGTTCCATTAGTTAATCCAGTGCCTTCATCTTCAATTACATATGCATCAATTGCTCCATCAACAACCTGTGTTGCTAAAACATTTGCTCTAGTTGCTTCTGTTGGCAACACAATTGGCATAAAATCAGTTGTGAGGAATCTCATAACGTCATCTGTTGGAATAGTATACATATATTTCCAAACATACGTACCAGTAGATTCTCTAAACAATCCTGTGCTAGAATTATAAGTTCCTACAGATGGAGTAATAGAAGGTTCTTCAGTTGATTGTGATCCATTTGAGTTTTGAACACAAGACCAAACTTGATAAGAAGAATTCATTACATAATATTTTGCAGAAGAAATTGATGGAGCTCCATTTGCCGCTGTCTTACCAGTTCTTCCAGTAGAAACACCTGAGTAGTCTGGTTTCCACATATCATAGATTGTGCCTGCAATCCAATTGTATCTAGTTACTACAGTTCTAACATAATCAGATGAAATTCTTTTTGCAGAAATTAGGTCGTCATAGACAGCATATTTTTCTGTCTGGTTATCTAGTGGTTGAGGTGGAATTTCATCGGTAGCATATCTGTAAACTCCTGTTACAGCTTGAGCACCAGTGTTAACTCCGCCCGAGTAACCAAGTAAAGTTGAACCAACACTTGGTGTGCTAGAGATTCCTGCCGCACCATTTACATCATAGAGAAGAAGACTTTCTTCAAAAACTTGTCTTACTTTTGCTCTAAAAGTTGAAGATCCGTAGTTAGCACCGACGAAAACTTCGTCTCCAACATTAAATGCTGTAGCATTTTGACTGTAAATTTCTAGATATGCGTCCCATCTTTGAGGACGACCTACAAAGAAATACATTCTAGTTCTAGCGGTATCAGACTCTCCACTGCCTTCAGTAAAAGACTCTATAAACTGCTTCGCATTAAAAATTCTAAACTTTTCTGAGATGATGGCAGGCATTTAAAAAATCTCTTCTACAATTTCTGATATATTTATACAATTAAGCATTAAAAGGTTCTGATTAAATCTCCAGCATCATGTGGTTTTGCTGTAGTTCCGTCTACACCTCTAGTAACTCCAATAAAACGATCTGTTAATTTAGATGTATATTCAATTATTTCATCACCAAGTAAAAGTTTTCCTGATGCTGCAAATCTACTAGTGTCTGGAACGTATATTGTATTATCAGTTGCATTTACTGCAATATCTAGATATGATGCAAAATTTTGTATTGATGGATAAGCAGAATTAAATCTAAGATCAAGTGTAGTATTTACACGAACAGTTCCAGGTTCATCAAAATCTCCAATTGTCAAATCTGGATATAGATTTGAATAATCTTCAATTGTTAGTAAAGAAACATCTGAGTATCCAGTTTCAACAAATTTAAATCCTTCAAAAGTTCGTAAACTATTTCCTAATATATCTTGATTATAAAAATCTGGATATTCATTAAATGCTTTGTCAATAGATCCAAGCAATCTTGTAAAGTTTATAATTGTTTTATCAATAGAAACTTCAACAAGTTTTACATCAACTTCAACAACATTAACAGCAGTGCTGAAAGTAGTTGAAGACATTGATATTTCTTTTGCAGAAACATCAATCTTACTTACAATTTCATGAGAAACAGAAACATCTAACTCATTTTCAATAGTTATTTGATTAATACCTACAAATTCATTATTAAGTTCTGCAGGTGAAGAAACAGAAGCATATAATACAACTCCATCTGGTTGATATCCGCCAACTATTGCTGTAATTGTTGATGTAACAAAATTACTTGATTTTACATTTGTTTCTGTAGGAATTTTAGAGAAACTAATATAATAATCAATCTTTCTATGATCTTTATCTCTAAAATATCCACGAGAAATTACTACTTTTGGTGGTTGTGTATATCCAGATCCAGGATTTGTTAATACAATATCAACTACCATGCCATTTAATACTATGGCTTCTGCTTTAGCTCCACCGCCATTATTATCAACAGGAATAAATTCAATTTCTGGTGGATACATGTATCCATAAACAGTTGATTTATCAACTATTCCAAATTCGGTATATAGATTGTAATCTCTTTTATTCCAGACTAAATTAGAAACTGACCCATTTGATAGTTCAGCAACTATACCTAAACCAATTCCTTTTGTAAATCCGTTATAATTAGTTGCTGATACTTTTGCATATATTTCATTATGTACAATAGTTCCAGGTCTAAAATCTTTTGAGAATACAGTATCAGGTATTGAAGTTATTTCTCTAAAGTCAGATTCCCCATCAATTTTAATCTTATCGCCTTCTTTTAAATTTGGAATCATCGATGGTTTTAAATCCCATTCTTTTTTAGCATGTGCAGTATCATATGCAAATGGAGAAGCAGTTCTTGGAAGTCTTCTTAGTCCTGTCTCTGCATCTAAATCATAAGTAAAATCTGCAGTTACTTCATTGCTTAATTGATAACTTACATTATTGGGATTGTTTAATGAACCATCATATGATAGAATGTGAGTTCCATTTGGATCCAATATTCCAAACTCATTGCCAACCACAATATTATTACTAGAAATAACAAAATCTACCCTATTTAAATTTTGATCAAAAAATACTTTTTTAATATGACCAATTATATTCAATTCTCCAGTAGTTGTATTTAATTCAAGCAATGTAGTACCATTTACAACTTTAGAAAGATTGTAATTTGATGGTGCAAATAATTGGAAATATTGTACAATTTTATTATACTCTGTTGCACCTACACTAGAATCTGTAATGCTAAAATTGACTTTATTATAATAAGTTTCTGGCTCAAAATCATAGAAAGTTAATTTTTTCTCAATATCTCTACCATAGAATAATAAGATATCAACCCTTGGAGAAATTTGAGTTCCGTCATCAAGTATGTGATATGAAAGTGGTTTTTTAAATGTAATAGTGGCGCCACTGATTATATAAGATTTTGATGCATTTTGTAAAACGCCATCTACAAAAACATACGCATATCTAGTATCATCAATTTTTCTTGGAATGTTTGTTTTACTATCAAAGATTAAAAATGGTCCAGTTTTTTTAATAGATACTCTTTCGTTATCTATTGTTAACGATTCATAACTACCAACTCTAGTAATAAAGGTTTTGTCAATAGCTATTGGTTCTTGTGTAGTTATAGAATTTAAATTTTGTTCCCATTTCGGTGCTTCTGTGAAAGATATAATATCTGGTTCATTTTCATCACTAGATCTTACAATGTTGTAAGATTTTGGCAATTGCAAAACTCCATTTAAGAATACAAGAAGATTTTCATTTTCGTCTGTTTTAACTATAGAAGAGTCTTCATAATATAATTCGAATTCCTTTGTTTCGCCATCAATATAATCTACATTTGTTTTAATTACAGAATTTACACCATTTAATAATACAGATTCCAATCCGCCGTAAAGAGACGAAATAGAATCTACTACGTCATCACATTCTTTTGATCCAATAGAATCATTATAATCTGGATATGATATCAATTTAGAATCTGCAATGATATCATAATTAGAATATGTCTTTCTATTTGTCCAATTTCCAGATCTCTGACTATTTTCTGGTTCTGGTTGAACTAAACCAATGCCATTAAGAAGTAATGTCTTTACAATATTTGAATAAGAATCTAATGAAGATTCTACTTCAATACATGATGCTAAGAATGGTTCTGGATCTGATAAAATATTTTGACCTGTAAAAGGTATTTCTGAGGTATAAGTTCCATTGGGCAATAAGGTTCTCATTGCTAAAACCATTAATGATACTGCATATTCAAATGCTTCAACAGATTCTGTGAGTTCATTATTAATAAATTTTAAAGTGTTGCCATTATAATAAGATTTTGCAAATTCAATTATCTTTTCAGTTCCGCCATATCTTAAAGAATAAACAACAGCATCCACTAGATAACCAGTATCTCTCTTACATTTTGTTTCGTCTGGTATGACTAATAATGGATATTGTGCTTTAATATATCCAAGAGTTTCTTCTTGAATGTATAATTTATTTTTCTCAATTAAGTTAGACGCATCATAAAACGTTCCATTGTTTATTTTACTTAAAGAAAATGTTACTTGTGGAATAGTAAAGAAAGATGTTACTGATGTTAAAGTAGCCGCTCCAACCTGTGCAACGTTAACATCACCAACTTCTATAATTCCTGTATCTTGTATTTGTACACCTGCATAAACTTCATTTAGTAAAATAATTACAGTTTGTCCTGGTTGAACATCTAGAGAATTTGCAATATTAGAAATAAAAGAATTATTTGAAACTCTTACTTGAGTATCATTAACAATTTCAGTTACTGTAGTTCCTTCAGCATATTGAGAACCACTACTGATATTCATTCCAATAACAATACCAAATGTAGAATCAACTTGAATAATATCAGTTTCATTATTTGGAGCAATTACTGCGTTTGTAACAGTATAATCCCAATTTCTTATTGCTGCTGCGCATAGTTTTGCTGCATATTTAAAAGCATCTAAAGATTCTGTAATCTGATCTGTAATATGATCTACTGCATTATTGCTATAATAAGATTCAGCTGCTGAAATGCTCTTAAAGTTTCCTCCAAATCTAATGTCATGTTCTATAGCATCTATAAAATATCCAATATCTCTAGAACACTTTTCTCTAAATTGGTTCCATGCAATGTTTGGATATTTTTCGGTAACATATCCAATAGATTCTTCAACAATAAATTGTCTATTGAATTTTATTTGATTTGCTGCATCTAACCATCTACCATTTCTCTGGAAGAAATTTCTTACTTTCCTTAAATACTCTTCATTTAAAGTATCAATTTTGAATTTAAATGCTCTTCCATAAAAAGTTTGAGGAGGAACATTTTGACCTTCTGCTGTTCTTTCTCCAAGAGGAGCATCTGCAAAAGTAATGTTTGTTCCAGAAACTGTATATGCTACTTTTGGTTCCTGAACAACTCCATCTAAAGTAATTAAAAGTTCTTCTTCATTATATGGTGTTAATGGATTGTTAGTATTTTTATCTTGAATTGTAAAAGTTTTTGTAACACCATCAAATGCTGGAGATATACTTATTTCAGTAGCATATGTTTCTGTATTGTTTTGAGAATCAACTGAGACAGATCCTAATCCTCTTTCTTCATTAACATGATTATAATTAACAATTGACTGCTTTATAAACTTGCTAGTAGAAAGATTTGATACCTGTTTTGGAGCAAGGTTTATAATACTAAAGTTCTTTAAATTAGCACTCTTTACATCATTTTTTCCAAAAGATTCTATAACTAATTCTCCAAATAACTGGAATCCAGCTGGGTGAGTAGTTTCTTTAATTAAATTTCTCCAAACACTAATAGGTGTTTTTGATCTAATTACATACGAAAAATCTTGATAGAAATAAGAATCTGTTATTTTTTGAGAATTAGAACCAATTTTACCCTTATCAGATTTATAGTATCCAATGTTATCATAATATGTCTTTACATTTGGAGAAAACTCTGACGTAAAAATATCAATAATCTCTGCAGGTTTTTTTCTAAATTCACTCTGGACTGAAAGACCTTTAATAAAACTTCCAGTAACGTTACGTAGTCTTATAATATTACTTCCCTTTTTCCATCCATTTTTTGCTACTATACCAGTAGCATAGACTACGCCATTACTTTCAGATACAACCTTTTCTCCTTCTGTAAATGCATCTTCGTCAACATTAAAAAGAGTTAATGCAGTAGTTGACAAATACTTTCTGGATAAAGTATCATCAGTATGATATAAGAATCCGCTATTTTCTATTTTTACACTTTCTGGAACGCCAATATTATCTGATTGGAAATATATTTTTACTGAAGTCTCTACAATTTTTATTGATGGAGCACTATTGTATCTTCCGCCATTTTTTAAGAATACAGATACAATTTCACCATCCTTAACAAAAACATCTATTATAGCTCCAGAACCATCGCCAATTACAACTGCTTTTGGATTAACATAGTTTTTACCTTTTTGAAGAAGAGTAAGACCAGTTATATTTTTTGATACTGGATTGTATTGAACATCAACAGTAGCTTCTAATTCTCTGCTTGGAGCTACACCAAAAATAGATGGTACATTTTCATAACCATCTCCAGGACTATCTATTTTTACAGATTTAATTCTACCTACAGCAAATCTATTAGTTGTAGAGTATTTAATTGTTCCTGATCCATCATATTGCGGAGTTGTTGTATAATCATAAACAAAAGAATTTTCTGTTGTGAAAACAATCTTCTTACGACCTTGTAATGGATCATTAATTATGTTAAAATAACTATCAGAAACATCAACATCATTATTTTTATCAAAGAAATAGTATCTTGTGTATTCAACTAGAGATTCATCTTTTACTAGAGCATTTCCATCAATAGCATTTCCAATAGGAGTTGATCCATAAAAATAACTAAACGTTTGTCCTGGTTTTAAAGTAATATAAGATCCATTTGCTCCAGGAGCAAAGTTTGACCTAAAACTATCTACAGCAATAATGTTTCTGTTGATACTTGGAGAAAATTCCAAGAAAGTATTTGCCATAGACGAATGACTAGTATCAAATTTATAACTATAATTTTTCTGTAAGTCTAATGTTGTTAGAATTTCAAAATTTGTGTTAGACTTAGAGTATTCAAATTTATTATATAAAGCAATTAATTCTGATACTGATGCTGTCTTGGCAGGAGAACTTTGATCAGTAAACAAAGTATTTAAATTAATATTTCTTATACTTGTTTCGCCATATTCATAATATAAAGTAAGTACTTGTGTATCTTTATCATATGACTTAACAAATGGATCTCCAGGATCTTGATCAAACAATTGTGTTCCTGGAGTAAAGCGATATTCAGATTCAATTAATTCGCATGTAGTGCCATTGTAATGATCTGTAATTAATGTATTATTTTGACCTCTTTCTACAACTACTTTGTTATTAGTAATATCAACTGATAATACTTTTACTGTTTCTTGACCTATTCTTAATAGATCATTTTCAGATAATCCTCTTACATTTACTAAAGAAAGAATATTATCAGTAGTTGATAATCCTATATGATCTACAATTGCAAGATAGTCTCTTGCATTTGGGAAATTGCCTTTATCTAAATCACTATCAGCAAAGGAAATTGTATCTCCTTTTCTATAATTTGTTCCTTTTGAAGTTATAGTTACTGTTGAAACTACTCCTGGATTAAAAACAACTGTAGTTAATGCACCTGTTATTGGAAAATTAGTTTGATTGTTTGTTAGTGTAATTGTATTAGTATCTCTATCAACAGATAATACAGATGTATCATTAGAAATATTTTGTCCACGAACTCTTATTCCAGGAAATACATGAGTCGTATCATCTACAACAATTGTATTTGTTGCGCTATTTGATGATGTAACGTTAACAATATAACCAATTGTAACTGTAGCTCTAGCATTATCAGATCCACCAGATCTCCCAATAACAGCACTATCTACGTCACCAACAGTTTGACCAAGGTTATTTCTTGCATCATCAACATTTGAGAATAAAACTTCAACATCAGTAAAAGTTCCACCACCAAAAGTTGATGATGCATAATCAAACCCGCCAATTAATGTATCAATTCTACCAATGCCAGTATCTTGAATAGTAGAAAAATAATTTTGTTTTGCTAATTTAAGTTTTTGATACTTTCTTTTTCTTACATAATAAGTTGTTTCAGTAACAGAATCGTCTGGATCAATCTCAACATTAATAATATCATTAATTGATAGTCTGTGAGCATCTTCAGTTTTTACTAAAACAATATTAGAAGAAGATGATAATACGTTAATGTTTTTACTTAGTGAACTAATAACAATTATTTTAGAACCAGAAGTGTCAATTAAATTATCACTTAATAAAGAATAACTATCATCTACAATAAAAGATCCAGTCAATACTTTTAATTTTACAATATTTTGATCATTAGTAGATTCTAATACTTCACCAGTAGCAATTGTAGAATCAACACCATCATACAAACTTAATACAGACCCTTTTACATAAGACGATTCTTTATCTATTGTTACATTAATAATAGTTTTATCTGAACTAATAGTGTCAGTAGAATTAAATGTATTTGTTACCGATCTAAGAACAATTTCTGTTGTATTAAAAGAATCACCTACAACTTCTCCCGTGGCACCAGTATTATCTTGAGTAATAATATCACCATCAAAGAAATATACAAAATTTCTTGTAGATATTTTTGTTGGTTTTACTTCTACTGATTCTACACTCTCTACATTTCTTCCAAAAATTTCGCTAACAGATGCTGCAGCTCCTTGTCCTCCAGTATTTGAATCGTCAACTAGTACTAAACTATTCAGATTTAATTCATTATCAACAGAAAAATTGCCAACAGAATCTTCTACTACAGCAGATGTAACAGATCCTTTTTTAACAGATTGAATAGTTGCAACAGCATTATATCCGTTTGAATCTATGCCACTAACATTTAATCTTAAACTATTTCTAGGAAGATCGTTTTGTGAAATATCTGAACTATAATTTGAAGATACTGGTAAAGAATAAAAATTTTCTCCAAGGATATATGGAAAGGTTGGATTATTTAAACTATTAGTAGATATAAAATATGCGTATGTTCCTTCTGGATATTCTGGTGTTACGCAATATCTTCCGTTATTTTCATCAAGTCTTGTTTTACCAGTAGTAATATTCTTTGTCCATGTATAGTCATCAATAAAGGTTCCTAATGGATAGGTTGCAATAGATGGACCATTTTCCCTTGAAGTTTTAATTGTATATCCAGATTGCATTCTTGCAATAGATGATGTAGGATCACCTGGATCAGAATATCCAAATGGTCCATAAATTGGATTGCCATCAAAAGCATATCCTAGAATTTTTGAGTGAACCTTAGTTGCAGGTTCTTGTAATAGATTATTTAAGTTATCCCCAATCTTCGCTCTCAGTTTGAGTGGATTTGCAACTATGCCATAATGTTTACCAGTTGATGGATTATATGTATCAAATACATAACCATTTGCATCATCTAAAGAATTTTCAAGTTTTTTATATCTGTTCTTAACCCACTTTCTAATTTCAGCAGTTGCTGTAGAACCAGATCCTTGTGCTATAATATCTACAGATACTGTGTTCTTTCCATACAATCTACCTTTATTAATCTGTATAAATTCTGTAACTTGACCATCTTCTGATACTACAGACTCATATTCAGCAAAATTTCCTTTTCCATTAGAATCTGTAATTCTAACAATTGGAGGACTTGAATAATATTCTCCTGGATTTTCAACAACAATACTAGTAATTTCACCCTTTGTAACAATTGCTTTTGCAGTAGCATTTCTACCAGATGTAATAGTTACTTCAGGATCATCTGTGTAAATTTCATTATTAATGATAGAAATTGAATTTACAGTTTCTCCAGATAGTACAGAAACAGCTTTGTTAGGTTGATTATTAATTAATACAAACGGAGATTTCTTATATCCAGATCCTTTTGCTGTAATATTAGTTTTTGTTATATAACCATATTTTACAAGATCGCTATCTTTGTGACTAAACGCCAGAGTTCCATCTACAAAAATACCAACGTCTCTATTACTAGTTTCATAAATTTCAGTAGTCTGTATTGGATTTTTTCTAATAATCCTTAAAACTTTAGGATCAAGAAGAGTTTCGTTATCAGTGACACTTAAAATATCATAAGATGGATAACTAGATGAACAAATGTAGTAAAACTGTTCATCTTCATAGATAGCAGAAACATCAGCAATAAAATCTTCTATTTGAGTTTGTAGACTCAAATTGGACGAAGAAGAAGGGGCAGTATTTAAATCATTTAAATACCACCTAATTGTTTCATCACTGGCATTAAAAATAACTCTATCTCTGGTATTAAATCCAGAATTTGTTATTTGAACACTATCACCCTTTGCTGCATATGGTAAAGAAATTGATGGTTTTAAATCATATAACGTGCCAAATACCATTAGCACAACATTATTATACTTTACAGGAGAAAAATCATATACAGCATCACCAACATTATGTGTTACTGAAGATGATCTGGTATCTACATAAAATTGTTTTACATTTTTTTCTTTAAATGTAAATGTTTCGTTACCAACAATAAATGATCCTTCTTTTTTCCATCCAACAGTTGATTGTACAGTAACTCTATCTCCTGCAGTTAAACTAGTTGAAATTTCTTCTTCTAGCTCAGTTCTTGAAGAAATTCTAAATTCTCCATTTACTGATTGTGGATTTAAAATTACTTCGTAAATTTGTTCGCCATCAGCACCACCAATTGGTCTTACATCATCTACAATAGCAGATGCATAAGGATAATTTTTATCATCTTGTATAATTTTATTTCCAATAAGACTAGATGCATTACCAGAAACAACTTTTACTTTTAATGAATATGATGTAACCCAATCTGATATTGAAGACTTTAACGTATAATCTCTTGGATTATATGTTGATGGAACATTATCTTCTTCTTTTGCAATAAGAGAATTGAAAACAAATTTAATTGAACTTTCAGTTCCTTTTGCTTTATAAAACTTTTGAATGTTTTTAATTAAAGTTCTTTTGTCTACATCTTCCTTAAGATACTTTTCAGGAAAAGAACCTAAGTATTGAGACTCAAAATTTCTTACAATTGCATAAAGAAATAAATTACTGATGTTATATACTTTTTCTCCTAATGAATGTGTAGAAGCTACAGTAGTTACAAAATTTGATTCATTATACAAATCTCCTAATTTTGTATTACCACTAACACCTCTAGAACATTCTAGGAGTTCATTACCACTTCTACTAGCATAAAATATAATTTCTTCACCAATTCTTACGTATCCATTCTTTTCTGGAAATGAAGAACCATCTACAAGAGTAATAGATGTATCTGTTGAAGTTAATGATAATGCTAATTCATCATTTTGCTTAAGTAAATTCTTTTCATAATAATCAATATCCATATACTTTTGGATATTGGTAATTACATCTAATGGAGCACCTTGTACTTCCTGAGATTCATAATATTTTTGTACAAACTTACTAAACATCTCATATTCACTTGAGATGAATTCTGGTAATTGTGATTCAATAAGAGTAGATATTCTTTTAGTCTTTACGGTCATTTAATTACTCTTTGTAAGCTGTAAAACTTGAATTAGCAATATCAACATCTAGATAAACTTCTCGTACTGCCCTCACATCATTAGATTCTGGGCTTATTCTTACAGATATTCTATTATCAGAAAAACTACCTTTAATGATAGTCACATCATACATTCTTAATTCACCTTTTTGATAATCAATATCACCAAGTTCTTCGTTAAGAACTACTTTTTCGCCATTTAACGAGTCTAGTCTATATAGGACAATTTTGCCATTTCGGTCTTCAATATAAACATCATAATTTGGATATTCAGTAACCCTAAACCCTGTACTGGTCAAAACTGGATCATCACAATCAGTCTCAAAAGCATTCTGAAAACATATCTCATAATATGTCTTTGTGTTTAGTTGTGGAATAAAATCTTTCCTCATTTTAATAGAGGTTAAGTTAGAATTTATACTACGATCAGAATTATCAATAACACCTACAATTTTACTATATCTAAATTTACCATTAAACTTTTCAATATCAGAATCATCAAGATAATCTTGTACAGATCCAATAACTTTATCTCTAATTTGTGCTTCTGTCTGATCTGTTGTATTACTATTGTAATAGATCTTACTAGTTAACTCAACATACAATACAGATGGATCAATAATTACAGGTTCAATTGATGCAATTGTATATTTTCTCAAATCTGAAATAATATTTGCTTTTGTAGTTGATGTTAAATATGCAGCATTTGTTGGTTTAATTACAAGAAATACTTTTCCATATTCTGGTGGATCTTGATCCTCTCCACCAAAAATAATAATATCACTAATTGATGGATAAACATTCCTTACAATTGCACTATAATCTTGTGCAGTTACTGCACGATTCTGTGTACCATATGTCTTTGGTGCATTATATTTAATCTTCTCAGTAGATTCTTTATCCTCACCACCAGCAGCTGCTATAGTAGAATTAATTGTTACTTCATAAGAATTTGGTGTTACACCATCTGGATTCTCTAATACACCAGAAAATACAAATGTTTTTACACTATTTGATTCTGGTCCACTAGTTGTAATATACGATACTTCAATTCTAGAATTATTGTCTAACTTCTTACCAATAACTCCATCACCAAATAATATCTCATAACGATCATCTTCTATCTCATCAAGAAAGAAAATCTTTGATTGTCCATCAACACCTAATATATTGTCAGAAATTAAATATTCTTCACTAAATGATCCTCCTGTAGGAAAAACATTTACTCTGATGGTATTAGTGTCAATATTTGGATTGTCTAAAATAAATCTCTGTGTACTTAATGCAGTATTGATTGTATACGTATTTGTAATTAATGTTCCCTCTCTTAATGGAACATTTGAATATACTGCTTGATCATTAACAACTTGACCAGTAACATCTTCCGTTGCAATGTACTGATAAATGTTATTATCAAATGAAGTAATAAATCCAGTACCTCTTCTTAATATTAACTCCCTATCAGTTGTTGGTGTATTATAATCAATCGTG
>Ga0208162_1000294_pt1 | contig 29560 bp, 18 predicted proteins | sample CB_VirMetaG_4_FD_184539 | JGI IMG/M metagenome (GOLD analysis project Ga0208162, IMG submission 184539) | Freshwater to marine saline gradient viral communities from Chesapeake Bay - CB_1508_1M Viral MetaG (SPAdes) (version 4) | ecosystem: Environmental > Aquatic > Marine > Coastal | place: USA... | reverse complement strand
GAGAAACGGAGGTATATCCACCTCCACCGCCCCCACCACCAGAGGAACCTCCAGGTCTATCATCACCACCAAGACCACCACCAAATCCACCACCAAGTCCTCCTGCAAAATTAGTCTGTCCAGAATTTAATCCATTACTGCCACCACCTCCAACGGAAAATAAAAGAGTACCAGAAGTGCCATCTGGAAGTGTGAATTCGGCATATCTACCCCTACCACCTACACCACCAAGAACAGGAGCTCCAGAACCACAAGCATCCGCTCCCCCAGATCCACCACCACCAGCAGCAATCTTAATGCTAATATTACTGCTATTAGATGGAAGAGTATATTCGTATGATCCAGGAATGCTCTTGCTATCAGAGACTTGATTTGAAATGATCGTTGTAGTAACTGTTACAGGCGATAATCCAACTGATGGTGGAGTTGTAGATAGTTGAAACTTAGTTAGTGTATCCGAGTTGCAAACATAATAATCTTGTGATGTAACTAAATTACTAGATCCAGTATTCACATTTTTTGTTACGTTTACAACATCACCATCAGTAAAGATAAAATCATTTTTTGGTTTAAATGTGATAGTTGCTCCAGAAACGTCACTACCACTTGCGGATGCAGTATATTTTAAATCTGGTATCTCAATTTTATGTACAGTTCCACCATCTGTAGTTACTGTGGTGACAAACTCACCATTATAAACTGTTGATGCAGATCCAGTCACTCCACTTATAACAACAATATTCGGTGAATATATGTTGTAGGAACTGGACAGAGATACTTCTAGTTCTGTGGAATTTCCTGTTGTAGATGCAGTAGATACAATGGAATTTATTGGTATTACTTTATCTACATCAAAAACAAAAAAACCATCACGGATATTATTGAAAGGAATGGATGATAAATTTCTTAAATTATTTTGAATAATTCTCAAATCATTAGCAATTCCAACTCCACCAAGATTACTTAGTGCTTGAGTATCATTGGTGTTCTCTTCTAAATTTAAATCTATTCTAAATCCTTGATTTTGCTTTACCATTTTAACTGTGCGTGATGTTCCAACCCTTCGATCTTAAAAATGCAATTTTTTCAAGAGTGCCTTCATTTGGTGCTGAATTGTTTCTTAAGTTTATCGTTACTCCTCCACGACTTACTTCTTCATAATTATCAACAAGATCATTAATAATTTGTTCAATTGCTTGTTGTGTAAGACTATTATTTGATATATCCATGTATCTAATTCTATATAGTTCCTTAAATGATCCTTGTTTGTAGTTAGTAAATCGGTTATTGTATAGAATTAGGTAATACAAGTATGGGCATTCAGTAAAGTCAGGAATTTCACCAGCAATCTGATTGTTATGTGCGTAGAAGTATCTCAGTCTTGGTAAGTTCTGGAAAGTTCCAATAGAAGTGAATCTATTATTATACAAAAAGAGATAATAGAGGTTAGAAAGGTTCTTGTAAGAAGGGATCTGTCCAGTCAGTTCATTATAACCAAGTTGTACATAATAAATGTTTGGATTTGCAGCAAAGTTTGAAACTGATCCACTAAACCTATTATGATACATCCAAATGTATCTGAGATTTGGATTTGATCCAAAATTTGGAAGAGATCCTGTTGTTCTTCCACGGGAACGATACCAAAAATAATAGAGAGAAGAGCAAAAAGTTAGACAATTGGGGTGGATTGGAGAAGTCAGAAGATATCCAGAGTCCAACAAAATATAATATATTGATTTAAGGTCCTTGAAGGTATTTTCTGGAATTACATATGAAGTGTCACCAGATGGGTCTCCACCAGTAATATAAGTGTATCTCAGATCAAGATAGTAGAGTGATTCATTTGTGAATCGTGGTAATGCTCCAGTAACATAAGATGCATAGCAATGAAGATAACGTAATGATCCACAATTATCGAATCTATAGGTAGATCCAGAAAAAAGTGATCCAAGACTTCTACAATAATATGCATAGAAAATTTGAAGAGACTGTTTTCCAATCGTATTTTCTGGAAATTTTAAACCAGTAGAATGGATGTAAATATTAGTGATCGAATTATTATTTGCACTGATTGAAAATGTAGAATCGGACAAGTAGTAATTTCCTGCCAAATATAAAGTAGATAAGTTGGTAAGTTGTTTTACGTTATAAGTATTTCCAGATCCACTTGCAGTATTGTCAATGCTTCTAAAATCATTAGATCCAACTCCATAATATGTGCATGTATTCGGAACATTTGGTATTTGAGCACTTGGTTGGTACGTATCTGGGTGGAAATATGCGCCTCCACCTCTATTGAAATCAATAACTCTTAAATTCGGGAACCTATTTGCAATAATATTTTGATCTATGGAACCATAAAAAGTTCCTTCCATATAAAGTTCTCTTAATGATGTTGGGAATTTATTTGCAACATCAGTACTAAATCTTCTTTCACTTTCTATATCACTTTGATATAAAGGATTTCTCATCAAATAGATGTACAATAAATTTGGAGCAATTATATTGAAATTGGGTAATGTTCTTAATTTATTATATGCGAAATCCAGTGTTGATGCATTTATGAATTTTACGACTGGTAACTCTGAAATATTTGCAGATTGAATTTGGATTCGAGAAATTCGATCTGGATTGTAATAGAATTGGATATATCTTTCCCTAGATGTAGAAGATCTGTATCTTATTGTAGAAGTTGTATTGCCAATATTTACATATTTTGAGTATCTACTTTCATTTGCAGTCTCAACGATTTTCCAACTAGCAGGAGTAGATTTTATCAGTCTGTCAAGATTAACAGTTGCATTTAAATTTCTAAAAAATCCTGTAAAAATAACAGGAATTCCTTTCATTGCATAGAGAGTTACTGTTTGTCCCCCAATATTGCACTGGATTTTTGAAGTTGGAAACTCGGATGGAAATTCTTTTTGTTGTGGTACTATTGCTGTTTGTATTCTTGGTCCACTAATTTCTGCAGACTGAGTTCCAAATTGCAAAGAACCGCCACTGATGATGGTTGTTCTTGCTCCGTATGATATTCTTGCTTTTCCTTGGATTGTTAGATCTGTACTCGTTGCTCTTGGGTCACTGGAACTCCAAGCACTAATTCTAGATGTGGAAATATCACCAATTCTAATTGTTGCAGATCCGCCGAATCCGTCCAAATAACGATATCTAATTGCAAACCCACTTAAAGTTCCACTAATGTTTAAATTTCCAAATAAGGTAACATCTGTTCCCGCTCTTTTTTGTAAGATTCCATCATACTGTTCCGAATCCCTATAATATCTGTCTAATGTTTCGTGGAGGGGAACACTTAATCTAGAAAAACTAATCCAGTCGTGTCTACTGGCACCAGCATCTGCAGATCCAGCAATAATTTCTAGATCTAAAGGATTTAAATTAAGTTCCTTTAATGCAGAAGTCTTACTTTCTACATCAGATAAAAAACTTAAAACATTAAGTCCGAATATTTTTGGGTTTCTAATTGCCATATATTTTCCTATTAGACAGTTCTCATGATGAACGCAAGAGCATACCATGGTGGGAGGTTTGCATTAATTCCAGAAACACCTTCGGTATCAATTTCGATTCCAGTTGTATTAGCATTAAGAATAGTAGAATTACTGGAAATAACTCCATGATTTCTATTACCAGGACCTTGGGTGATTCCAGAAGAGTTTGGATCTTCTAGATCAGTGCTTGTTGTGTGATTGTGACCAGGGTCAGTAATTGTGTGACTGTGCGATACGACAACAGCATCGGCACTACCACCACTTTGGTCAACTGATAATCCAGGGAAAGTACCATCAGAACCATCAGTTGTGGCACCAATAACAAATCTGTCTCTTAGATCTGGAGTTCCATTGTTACCATCACAAAGTTCCCAACCAGATATGTTAGCGATCTCTGCGATGGTTCCAGACCACATGATGATGCCACCAATTGGAACTGTTCCGTTTCCAATCAAACTATCAGAATCAGTTAACTCTTGAATCTGATTAGCTGCACTATTGATTATTAGGGGTCTACGAGATACCATATCGATTGATATTACGATAAAAGTATTTATCAATAACTAGTCAGACAGTTTTCATAGAGATCTTAGGGTCTGTCAAGACAGTGGTAGATACGTCAGGGAATCTATACTCCCTAAACTTTCTTTTGCAAACGTATTAAACGACAAACTAATACGTGTATTATCAGATGTATTTTTAGATACTGAATGTCTTAGGTCTGAAGGAAATAAAATTAACTCTGCTGTTTTAGCAGGAACTAATCTATAATAATTATTACGTTCATTTAATGTGTGATATTTTAAGAGGAGATTGCCAGGATGAGGTCTTTGAAATTTCATACATGGCATATCCTCATCTAACGCAAAGTAAAATACTCCACTTAAAATACTATTTGGATGGGAATGTTCTTGGTGTTCTTGTCCGAAAAAACTTTTATTGATCCACGATTGAGTGATGATCAATTCTGTAGAAGAACCCCAAACATAATTCATGTACATTTTAATCCTGTCTTCAAAGAAAGATTTTAATTTTGAAAGAGCAGGATTTTTTAGTACGAAAGTATCTTTAGATTGCATGTTATAATTTGCAGTTTCACTTTTATTTTCTCTACTACAATCTAAATTATTAACATACTCTTTTTCTTCTTCAAAGTTTTCATCATAGGATGACACCAAAATGGGGGTAGTAAAAGTTTCAATTAAGTTGTTCACAAGGTTCTCCTCAAAAGGTCATGGGAAATTTGATTTAAATTAAATATTGCTTCAGTTATGTATTCATTTGATTCAGTTCTATGAAGAACTCGTAGAGATTCATTTACTTTATAATGAATCGATCTTAAAAAAGGATCTGAAAATCTGGAGGTAGTCCAAAATACTGCTGCTAATCTTTCTCCAGATTCTACGGTAGATACCTCATGGAGGATGCCTGTGTCGTATGTTATTGCTTCACCAGCATCAAGTTTTATTTTATGAGGACCAAAATCGTTATGTAAGACAAGTTCTCCACCTTCATAAGTATCAGGATCAGATAAAAACACCGTTGTACTATAGTGTCCGTTTAATCCTAAATCGTGATGTAACCTATAGTAATCACCCATTTTCATCTTTGTTATCATAATAAATCCAGTGGTTTTAGGACAAACCAATAGATCAAAACCACCATCTCTTTCAAGAGCATTAATAATTATTGAATTAATATTAGAGTTAATTTGATAATTATTAAGTTGAGTTAATTGTTTAAGTTGTTTTGTATTTTCGTTACTATTAGAAACTGAATGAAGTCCATCCATCCAATCAGTTTCTACAGTGCTTGAAAGTAAGTTACAAATTTGTTGTAGTTCATAGTCAAGTAATAATTTTCTAGAATAATGATGTTGAGTCATAGTTAAAATATCACAGTTTCATAATAAATGCAAGTGCATAGTATGGTGGTCTGTTCTCATGGTAGTAATCTTCACCAGTACCACCTGTGGCCGGAGTTCCTCCACTATTTGCCATGTCAGTTTGTGCGTTAGGACCAGAACCCTGTTGGTAAATGTTTGCCCTACTATAAGTATGAGTGTGATCTGGCAGTTCATTAACAGTCAATTGGTGAGCAACTTCGCCACCAGTATTTCCTGGTGCATAGTTACCACTTACAGCACCACCAGATCCAGCAAATGTTACTCCGCTTGCTCCATCGCTATGAGCACCAACGATAAATCTATCTCTTAAATCTGGTGTACCATTAGAACCATTACAAAGTGCCCAACCACTTGGAATAGTTGCAATACTTCCAGACCACATTACAATGCCTCCAGTTGGAAATATTCCAGTTAGTGATGAACCATCTCCAATAAAACTCTGAGCAGTAATATTACTATTTGGTAGACTTAGGTCATCAGAATCAGTTAACTCCTGAATCTGATTAGCTGTACTATTGACTATTAGCGGTCTACGAGATACCATTATACTGTTTTTTCTTTATTTATTGATTGATTTATTGATTTAGTACTTGATGCAAGCAAGAAGTGCGATGTTACGGGGACGGGTTTCAGGGTCACCACCGTCGATGGTGTGCTCATGAGCACCGCCTCCGCCAGTAGTAGCACCAGTAAATGTATCATAAAGAGAATGTTGATCAGGACCATCATCCGTAATACTTGCCACATACTGAAGTATACTATAACCGTGGGTGTGATCACCAGGGTCATCAGTACCAAATGGGTTATTAGGTAGTGCAGTAGAGTTAGTTTGACTGCTACCAAAGGTACGACCACTGTCAACACCAGCACTATCATCCCAACCACGTAGAAACTCACCACGAAGGTCAGGTAGTTTACCAGCACTTCCATAGGTAGAACCAATTATTGCATACAATGCAGAGAAGTCAGCAGTTACACCTTGAACAGTACCAGAACCATTAGGGATTGTATCACCATTTGCTTTTAAGTATCCAACTGGTGCTGTACTTGCGGCAAAGTGAAATACTGCACCAGCTGGAACTGTTCCATTTCCAATAAAAATTGAAGCAGTAATACTACTATTTGGCAGACTTAGATCATCAGAATCAGTTAACTCCTGAATCTGATTAGCTGCACTATTGACTATTAGCGGTCTACGAGATACCATTATACTGTTTTTTCTTTATTTATTGCTCTTTCCAGGTGATACCCGCCTCAATAGTGCCAGAATCACCAGCATCAATTTTTTTAGCAACAAAGAAAGTTGCTTCAATATTATTATTGTCTGGAGTTACAACCCTCCTGTCCTGTCCAAAAATTTTAGACATGTCAATTTCTTGAGTTGAATTTGCTCCAACATAGAGAATATCTCTTTCAACCCCTGGTCTTAATCTCTGTTCATTTTGAACATCTACTAAAGCAGAAGAAAGTCTGCTTACTTCATCGAAATTGGTTGGCGCTGCTCCAGATATGTCTGCGTTTCCATCAGCATTTGTTATCTCTACACTTGGAAGATCTCCCCCCGCTTCAAAAACATAAAACTTTGGAGAAATGGTTCTAACAAAGTCGCCAACAGTTTCTTTTACTGAAATATTATTAATTGCAGCATTATCTTTTAATTTTGCAACAAGGTAGAGGGGATATGGATTATAGTTATAAAGTTTTACTCTTAATGGAGATCCATTTGCGGTTAATTTTACTGGACGAATCAATATCGTAAAAGGTGTTCCCGACGACCCTCCAAGAGTATCACTAATCTGAATATAAGAATAAAATGTATTACCACTTGTATATGTAAACACATCTCCTATAAATGTAACGCCAGTTATTTGTGCTGTTTCACCAGAAAGAATAGCGATTTGTCCACCATCATAATCAACAGTTGGTAATGAACCCTCTACTTGAATGAATGTTCTTCCTTCTGGATCTTGAACTGCTGGATCTCCATCTTCTGGATGATAATTTAACTCAAAAACCTCTGTGATTTGAGAGGGATCTGAAATTTCAATAGTTACTTTTGAGCAGATTCCTGGGGAAGGAGATGGAAGTGATGGAATTCTATAGTCAATACCCATTCTTAACGGTGGATTATTTGGTGCCCAACTTTCACTAGTTTCAACACCTTCTTCATTTAATGCAGCATATGAATGTGTATGTTCTGCAAATAAAATACTTGATAGTGGTAAAGTAGTTGTAGTTCCAGCACCAGTAGAGAAACCCTCCAAAATATTTGGATCACTGGTGACTGGTTCTACATCAGTTACACCGATTAAGAAATCTGACCAATGGGAATAAGAATCTTTTTGATTTGGATTGACAAATTGAATCTCAATTTTAGAACCAGTAAACTTGAAATTGGAAGCAGCGCAGTGATCATAATTGCTTAATCTAACACCATATGGGTATGGTCCATTGCCAATACTTGTTGTGAGTCCTGTAATTCTATCTAAAGTTTCAATTCCTGATATTGGTCTATCTCCATAATCGGGATATCCATCGAGACCAGGACCATACCCCTTAACAAGTGCAGATTCAAATGAACCTGCCGCTCCAACAGGACCATCAACACTTACAATATATGCATTGTAAATTGTAGGGGAAATAAGTTTTGCTCCAATATCAGACTCATAAAAATAAGTATCATTAATTGCAGCAATGTCATTTGGTCCAACAAATTCAAATTCAACAGTTCTACCCACCGAGGTTGATGCAAGTCCTGGTGTGTATACATGTCCAAATCCAGGGCAACCTTTGCAAGTTATAACTTTGATTTCTGTTAAGGAATCTGAAGTTACACTGAGTCTTGATGGAATAATTAGTTTTTTATTTTGTATTTCCGTTCCTACACTATTAAGTATGTAATTTTTTGGTACGATGCCAAAAATGGATCTATAATCTACTGGATTTGTTGCTTTTAGTGGTGATGATTTGGAGTAAATCTGAGTAGTTCCTTCATCGCCACCATCAATATAGTAAGAAGCACCGTACTTATATAAGAATTGTGGTGTTCTTACGTCAGATGTATTTTCGATATTTAATGAATACTTTAATCTAAAATAAGAATCCTGTAAACATGGACTTCCAAGTGAGTTTTCGATGACTAAAGTGTGAATAACAACCCATCTCGCTTCTCCAGGTCCCGCTGGAATATACGCATAGAATCTGGCACCAATAGCACCATACCAACCAAACTCAATCTTATACATGGTAACTTTTTCTGGTTGAATTAGATAACCAGAAGGTCCATTACCATTCAGTGGATCGCCATTAAATTTATCTCTGGGAATTTCAATTGTCCAATATTCAGTACCATCAAATGGGTCACCAGATTGCTTTCTAATTTGATCTGCATTTTCCAAATTACTTCTTCTAAGTGCAGATAATTCTAATGGAATAGTACTTCTGCGAATAATTTTAAGTTGTCCAGCATTAATTTGAAAAACATATTGATCCGTTGGGTTTGAAATGCCCCATTCCAAAGTCAAACCACTAACTGGTTCAGACGAAGATCTTAAACCAAAAGTAAATCCACTAATTCTTCCCGATTGATATCTAAAAACTCTTCTAGATTGTAAAAAAGCGTACCTTTGAAAGTTTGCGTTATAACCAGGCCTAGTATTTGTTGAGTCAAATGATCCATCTAAAATTGAATCAACTGTACTAAAATTAAACGTAAGTCCAGTTACAGGATCTGTTAAAAGACTGTCTTTTATATCTCTCCAAGTGTCAGTCCAAGTGTCAACTAATCCAAAAGATTCGGAAATTCCAACAGAGTAAACAACATCTCCAGTTTTGACATACACTTTAGATGGATCCAAAAATCTATCTTTCCAATCTGCAGGATATCCTAGAGATGAACCGTCTCCAGTATCATAGTATTCGTACAAATCATTTCCCAACTGAATGAATGATATGTATTGATTAAATAGTGTCTCATCATACAATCCAACATTTACGAATTTCGGACCAAATGGATAAGAATATGGTGGTGGAAATGCTTGTATTTTTATTCCAGATTCTTGTATTTCTTCTGTTCTTGTAGCAAGGTAGCGATTTCCATATAAATTATTCGCTCTATTATCCCAACTACCGAAACTAGTACCTGCATTATAAGTATAGAACTCGAATTCATCTGGATCTAATCCATAAGATGAAACATTAGAGAATAAACTTAATTGAGTTTCTGCACGAGGAACTCCCAAAAGACTAGAACTAACTTGACTGGTCTCTTTGAATTGTTCTGCAATTTTCCATACGTTATCTGATCTTCTTAAATTACTTGTTGATCTATCTATTCCTACCTCAGCAGTATAAGGAGACCCAGAAATAGTGGTTTCTTTTGATAAAACTAATTTTGCTGAGTTAGACTTTGATATAAATGTATCATCTGGTATTCCACCACCAGAGATTTTATCGAAGACTTGAATATTATAACTTGAAATATTTTCTTCAAAATATATTTTATTATAATCTACTCCAATATCCTCAACTGTCTTGACTATGACATATGGATAGTCATCTACTGTAACTGTACCACCAGATTGCAGAGATACTGTCTCGCCAAAACTAACAGAACCGCTTCCCACAGTTAGCACTGTAGTTGATACATATGCATCAAGATCGACTCCATATGTTCCAGTTAAAGCAGCAATTCTGGAATGATCTACTCTTGTGTAAGTGTCATAAGGTTCACTAGAAAAAGTAATAGAAGTTGATCTATCTATTGATGCATCTGGAACATAATATTCATCAACTTCTGTAATTAGAGGAGTTCCAAATTCATCGGTTAAGATTTCACCATTAGCAATATTGTAGAGACTTTGTTCATTTGAGGGAATGATTGAAACTCTACGTTTATCATCCCCAAATTTTACGTCTTTTCCCCCATTCATGAATCACTGCTCCTCCCAAGTTAAACTTGCTGATATTTCTGCTGACGGACTGCTAGGGTTATAAGAAGATTGAGAAGAACCACAAAGGTATAGACTTTCAACTTTATTTGTTAATGGGAATGATAGATATTCTTTATTGTAGTCAAAGTATGGAGAAAGATCATATTCTTCACCAGAAGCAGGAACAAAAAGACTTGCCACGATTGTTCCAGTTCCTGGAATAGGACTTCTGGTTTGTGGATTCACTTTTACTGAAGACAGTTGATCTAAAGTAAATTCAGATGTGGTTGATGATGTTCCTTCTCCAATTGGCGTTGAATTTTCTTCTCTTAAAAATGGTTCAGCAGTGGTGAGAATAATATTATCTAGTGTTGATTCTAAAGCATAGAAATAATAACCATCTGTTTCAATACCTTTAGTTCTATCTGAACCCCTGTTCTCAAGATATCCAAGAACTGAAATTGGTCTTTGTGATGCATCACTTTCAAAGTATCCTCTAAAGTAACCGTAAGTTCCTGTGCCAATATCTCTGATATATTCTGCCTGCGCCTGACCCACATTAACTGAAAATGATGTATCATCTATACGAGTTACTGTTAAATTTTGTCCAGAAGTTGGGTCAGTTGATCTTGGATATGAATGTGTGGTTGCGTAATTATCCAAAGAGCATGTAAGTGTAATTGCACCATTTGCAATAGCAACTGTATCTCCCGTTGTCATCCCATGAGTAGCGGTAGTTACAACAGTCAAAACTCCAGATGATCCATCATAATCAGTTCCAGTTGTTGCAGTTAATGTTCCACCTGCTGCAGTACCAGTTTGAATTGAGATTGCGCCAGCAGTTCCAGAACTAAAATTATGATTACCAGTATAAACTACTAGAGGTAATTCAACTCTGGTTGGTTTTCCCCTTTTTCCGATATTTACTGAAGATGTTAATGAAGGAATCCCATCATTTGGTTCAACAATAACAGCGTCTGTTTGGAAGATGGGTGTTTTTAAGAGATCTAACTTGATGACACCAGTTGAACCAGTAGAAAGTCTTGTTGGATAAACTTGTGTCCTATTTCTTACACTTCTACCAGTACTACTTTGAATGAAGTCTCTGCATTTAATACCAATTAGAGGAGTAACACGTTCTGGAATAATATCAATGGTTGATATTGAACTTGAACTTAATGGTGCATTCAGATGAAGTCGATCGTTTTGTGGATTATAGTAATTAATTTTAATATTTTGATCTAGTGGATTAGAAGTAATAACTCTTGCACCAACATAATACGAAGAGGATAATCCAGAAGTTGCGCCTGCGGTCATGTATGGATCTGAAGAATCAGTAGCACTATTAAGTGAAACTTGAGTTGACCCAGTTCCAACTCCATAAGTTCTTCTCAATCCATAAACATTGGTGCTTGTTGGAGAACCATAACTAAAGAGTTTTACTGTACCACGGTCACCACCATCAATATAGTATGAAGCACCATACTTGACAATATGTTCGGAAGAAGATCCATATCCAAATTCAGTTTGGGTTCTAAGTGAATTTGCATAACCCTCTCTATTTGGACCACCCCCACCATAGACCATGTAGGTAATAGGAAGGGTCGCATTGCCCAGTGAGGAGACCTTCAACTGGTTTGATGCTCTCAGGTGGTGTACTCGTACCCAACGTGCCTCACCATTGCTTACAGGGACATATGCGAGGAACAGAGCACCAACAGCACCATACCATGAGTACTCAACCTTGTACATGGTAACCTTGGTTAGATCAAGGTCCCAAATACTTGTATCAGTCAGTTGTTCACCAGTGTCAGTATCGGTAACAACTTGACCTGCTCTCTTGTCTGATACAACATCACTGTATAAAAGTCTATCAGTATCACCATCTAATCGGTCACCACTAAATCTAGATCTTGGGATACGATACTCATAAACACCAAAATACTGGATATCAACGTTCTGATTTACCCATTTATCGTAATATGCATTCAGTTGGTCAATTTGAGTCTTGAGATCAGAAGTATTTCCAACAGGTAAAGTAGTATCAATATATCCTTCATCGTTCCCATCTGCATCAAAATACATATAGGGGAACATTCCCGTTGGTTTTACAGTTGTGTAAGCAGTTCTATCACCATTAACAAGAGTTCCAAGAACAGGTTGAATAAATGGAACAGGAGTCACCAGAACATGTGATGAAATTCCAGCGTAACCATTTACATTTGGAAGTCCAGTTACTGTGTTATTGTTAAGTGTATTCAATGTGATCGCAGTATTACTATTTGATGTATCGACTGCAACGCTAGTTACTTTATAAATTTGATCATCAACCAAATTAGTAATAACAGTAGAACTAGTTCCCTTGCTATATGAAACATATTGGCCAGTGGATAAACCTACTGCATGACCACCACTTTGATAGTAAGTTGGCACAGTAGAAACACCAACATTAACGGTGAATGAAGTTGGGGAATCTACTCTTACAATATTATAACCATGAGTTCTATTTGGATATATTTTTTGCTCGTTGGTAAAACTACCAACATCACATGTCATGGCGATCCCAGTTAATGTAATATATTTTCCATTTTTAAATCCATGCTCACCAGAAGTAGTAACGGTCATTAAACCGTTTTCGATATTGTAGACGGCATTGGTTATACTCTTTGCTAATCCTGTTAATGAAATGGTATTTCCATTGTAAATGGAAGAAATTCCAACTTCATATCTTGGTTGTAGCAGTGACTCATCATATACGGCAGCATGAGTCATCATAAGGTTATCCCTTACTATGACTAAATCTCCCAGTTTTGCATTACTATACCCACTAGGAACTGAAGTTGCACCAACACCAACAGATTCGGAACCTCTTGCTTCTAAAGGATCATATGGATTAGTTGTCCCATAATCAGAAGTTTGTCCAGGATTTGCAGTATTACTAAACTCTACTGGGTTTTTAAAAGTAATTGATTGAGTTCTTCTAACTACACAGAAGTTATCTCCTTCACCATTATTTCTTGATTCCCAGTAATATCCATCATAGTTGTCAAAGATTCCATATTTACGAACACATGGATTATATATTCCAGCACCATTAGAAGCGATTAGAGTTGTCTTTACACCAAAGGTAGCAGAAGAAACACGACCAGGTTGATATCTGAAGAATCTCTTTGAAGTAAGAATTGCAGTCTTATCTGCAGGAGCCTCAAGAAGAGCACCAGATTCTTCTGGGACGTGCGTAAGTCCCCACCCCATAGTCTGAGCAACACCAACATAGTTGCCATCGTTACCAACAGTAGCAAACTGTTCTGGTGTTGATGTCCACTCACTTGGGTTTACATCATAAGTATTAACGTCAGCAAAAATACCAAGAGCAACTTCTGATCTGGGAATTCCAAGAAGAGATAAAGCAACTTCAGATTGGACTTTGTTTTGTTCTTCAACTGGAATTGTTGATTGATCAACTGCAATAACAACTGGAATTGATTTATCAGAAGTCTGTTGACCAGGAGGAACAGGAGCAGTTCTACCTACAACAGTTACTGCTGAATTATTATTTACGTTAGTATTGTCTGGCATTTAGATGACTCCGACTCTTCCTTTGGCGATTGTGAATGTTCTCCTTATAGATATATATCCACTCTCATTACCATTATTTAAAGATGTGATGTTAAATCCAGTTAATCCAAGTTCAACGCTGCTAAAACCAACAACGGTTTTAGTCTGAACAGTAAGTTCATAACTAGCAAGACTTGGAGATACTGAGTGATTAACAAGTTTCACAACATCACCAGTGGAAATTCCAGCTGCCTGGTCAAGATCTTTAAGTGTCACTGTGTAAGTGGTTGCGCCTGAACCAATTGTATTCCAGACACCTGTTCCAATTCCAATATAAGTTGAATAACCAATTGGTTTATCCAAATATTCTTGGGCAACAATATCATAACCAAGAGCACTACTCAGACCAAGTTGACTTGTTCTCGATTGTGGCATGTACAGTTGAATGTATCCATTCTGTCTGCCAGTTTCTGATGTGTATATATCAAAGTTCAGGAAAGGTGTTCCTAAAGTTTCATTTGTGGTTCCCTCACCAACAATATTTCCAATTCCTTGGGAAATAATTGCAACACTATCACTGCTAATGTCCTTAACATCACCATTTTCGAGATAAAGTAATTCTGGACCTAAGAAATCAGTCGATCTATCAATTGTAACATTGATAGAATTAAAATCACTATCGTAAATATCTGGTGATGGGATATATTCATCTGATGGTCCAAGAATAATGTTATTAGTTGTTGTAATCTTACCACTTGCATAAACTCTCAGTCCTGCTCCACAATTACGAATAATATTTCCTCCAGTAGATACTACGGAAGTAGCGGAAAGATCTACAGGTCCAGGATAATTTTCAAACAAAGAATCATTAATTCTTAGAACTTGGGCATTTTGTGCCAAAAGTGGTTGATATGCTTCTCTATCGGTTAAGGATCCATCAACAAAAGAACAGTTTTCTATTGAAATTCTACTAGAATCTTCAATATTAAGTCCATCTGCAGGACTATTCCTGATTTCCATAGATTTGAAGAGACTTGATCTAATCCCTCTCATATTAACCAAAAAACTGTTCTCTTCAGTTTCGAATGTGATATTATTTGAACTATTACCATCGATTGTCATATCACGAATAGTAACATCTGTAGGATTTGCAACGTCTGCTCCAATGAAATTACCATCAAATGGTAGATTATTACCACCACCATCAGTAGAATCAAGTGCAAAGTATTGTTGTTTGAGAATTGTATTCTTTCCATTTCCATTTAAAGTAAATGAGGTTGGAATAACAACTTTAGTTGCTAAGAAAGTTCCACTTGGTAAATTCAGATAAGATCCACCAGCAGTTACAGTATCATCGATTGCTTGCGATAGTGCATAAGTATTATCATGAACAACTTTTACCTGATCGGTAGCAGAGTAAGTTCCATTTAAACTATATGCATTATTTACAGTGATACTATTAACTCCAATAGAAATAATTTCATCAATATCCCATCCCCTTCTCTTTTGAGTTGATGCTGTATTTGGGAAATGAATTTGATCAGAATCAAATTCATTTTTGGTTCCTTTGGTTGACCAAGTAGGTTGTTCATAAACACCATAATCCTTCCAAAGAACTGAAGTGTTATTTGATAATTCTTTATCTCCAAGAATTGCAACCAGTTTAGCATCATTGATATTAGCTGTTCCAGCACCAACTGTTTCTTGTCGATAAACTAGAACACCATTACTAGTAGAACTTCTAGAGAAAGTCAAGGAAAGATGATCAATGTCATTGAAACTTTCGATTGGTACTGTATCAACTCCAGTAGTTGGAGTAATTTGAGCAGCAGCACCAACTTTCCCAGTTCTATAATCATATTCTGCAATCCAATAACGATAGTAGTTAGGACCAGAAGTCGCTCCAACTCTTGAAATTACACCTCCAGCAACTGGATCTGGAACAACATCTGAGTCTGATGTAAGCGTTACACCAAAAAGTTTTACCTTTTGTCCAACATCAAATCTTGCTGTTGATATTCCAGAAATTTGAAGTTTACCATTTACATTAGCACCAGTACCAGTATAAATTGTAGGATCATTACTGATTCCATAACTTCTTAGTGTATAAGAATCCAATGTATGAACATCAACAAGTTCATACCCAGTTCCCTGTGAATTTGTTTTTAGAACACGATCAGCTTTGAATGTTGATTCTTCTGTAGAATTATTTGGTAAATCGGAGAACTTGAAATTTTCGTATGTAGTTGCACGAATAGTTCCGTTTACATCCAGTTCATGATTTGGTGATGCTGTTTTAATTCCTACAAATTCACTTAATTGATCAACAACCAGTGATGGGTTGGTATCTGGACCAACCTGGAAAAATGGATTAATTAAATTATTTCCTTTGATTTGAAGTTTAATAGCATTGATTCCATCTATGCTATCAGTCGATGTCAGTTTGTTCGTGAAGTTTACTGGTCCTCTAAATTCCGATGGAAGGTTTCTGTTTGGTCCACCGCCAACACGAAGAGTATTTCTAATAAAGACATCATCAAAACTTACTGTAGCGTCTGAAGAAATTTCACCAAGGAATGTTTGTCTCGGTGTAGTTCTTTCGCCAGTGAAGAAATCTCCACGATCATTCATTCCAGAGAAGAATACAATTCCTCCCTTTTCTTCTTTAGTTACAGATAATAACTCCTCTTCTAAAGTGAGAGTTCTTTGTATTCTCTGTGGAAGAGAAGTAGAATAGTTACCAGGACCATAACCAATATATTCAAAGGTATGACCAGAAGCACGAATACTTGAAAATCTTCTGACTTCCGATGGAATAATATTAATTACTCTCACTAAAGAATAATTATCATGTGGTTTTGATAAAGTTCCAAGAACTCCTCTATAGACATTTACTTGAGTTTGATCTACAACTGAAGATACTCTTAAAATTTCATCATCAATTTGTAAAAATACTCCTTGTTTAATTGGAGTTGTATTTGCCAAATAAAGATTTTGACTAGTCGTATCAATAGAAGATGACATTGTAGTGGTAATGCCAGAATTCATACTAATAAGATTACCACCAATTTTTTCACTTTGTAATGATGTATCTTCACCAAATGCGCCTATTCCATACTTATAGACCTCTGCTGATGCTACTCCAGTTGTTGTTATTCCTATTGTTGGTTGAATTGTAAAGATAAATTGATTTACTCTTTCCTGTACAATAAAATCTGAATTATAGATGTCAGCAGATGATCCACTAACTCCAGAAATTTTTATTTTATTACCAACTTGCAATCCATGTGAAGTGGAGGTTGTAACTGTGACTATTCCTGCAATAGTTGTTGATGCCGCACCAGCAATGGAAGTAATTGACAATGAATTGTCAACAATATAGAAAATTCCATCTGATGTTGTATGAATACCAGAATAACTTCCTGTATTGTAAGTTACTGATTTCGAAGTTGGAACATCAGTAATTTTATAAAGACCATTGTAACCGCTGGTTTTTCTATTTTGGGTAGTTCCAATACCAACTACTTGAATAACTTTTCCTACACTATCATTAATTGAACTTACGGAAAGTTGACCAGATGTTCCGTTGGGAACAGTTAACGTGTTTCCTACAGTATATGCAGATCCACCATCAACAATAGATGCATCTGTAATTGTTCCTGCTGCACTTACAGTAATATTAGCAGTTACATTGTTTCCCGATCCCCCACTGAGAGGAACATTATATAATGTGGTTACAATGCCAGATCCATACCCAGAACCTTCGTTTGCAATTGAAACCTGCAGGACACTATTTAAGTTATGGTCAAACTCACTATAGATTGTGGTTATTCCAGTATTGTTTGATGTTGCATTTGTAACCGCAAATCCAATTCTATTATCTTTGATGTATGAAACTGTAGATTCTTTAGTAATACTATTAAGAGGATCATCAATTACAACCTTTCCAAGTAACTTGTTTGATGATGCAGAAATGGACTGCTCTGGATCATTAACTTGATTATCTTTGTCAATGGTTGGATAAAGATAGTTAATATTTTGTGGGAATTTTAAATTAGAAAACTCGGATACTGTTGGTGAAATATTTCCAATCAAACATGTCAAGTAATAAATTCCATCTTGAATTTCTGAAACATATTCTTGAACAGTCTCGACACCTTTAATTGTATATGTCGTATCATATTCATTTTTTTCAAATGCAGGAAGTAAAGAACCTCTGTCTGAAATGTTATCTATAAATGATCCACCATTATTTGCATTTGTATATGTAAATACTTTTGTATCTTCTACAGAATCAACATAGTAATAACCATTAAATCCTGCTTCTTCATCTGCATTTATATTAGTGGAACTCTTTACATTTTTAATGTGAACTCTATCATTAACCGACAACTTGTGGGGTTTTTCGGTCGTAACAGTGACAGTGGAACCACTTGTGGTAATTCCTGCAATAATTCTAGGATTACGATTTGAATTTACACTAGTGATAGATGATTCTTCAATGACTGTCTTTGATTCCTGAAGAACGAAGTTTTCTGTAGGTGCCTTTGCATTTCTAAATTCTTTAGGAACAACATAACGTAATCTATAAATTCTATTATTAGAATCACGAGATTCATTTGTTCTTCTAATATAAGTTGCAGAGTTATTATCTGAAATTTGAGTGGAAAATCCAACAAATCCCTCATAAATTTTATTAGTCGATGTTGATGATCCTGCCAGTATGTACCAGTTATTTTGATTTGAATCATATTGAACTGGATGTCCAAATTCTCCTGGAAGCTTGTCTGTAACTCTACTTATGATGGTGATAATTCCACCACTTGTGTTTTTAATATCTACTGCTGCCCCATTGTTAGCATTATTTAATGATTTTGCTAACTTAATTTGATTTGAACTTAAAGAACCTCCAGTAATTGCGTAATAAAGTTGTCCGTTTTCCAGTCCCCCAGGAACGGTTGCATCATCACTATAAATTCGAATTGTTTCTCCAGTATATAAACCATGATCGGAATCTAAATTCAGAATGTCATTTGCTGTATCAATTGAATTTAAACCTGCAACTCTAGTTACTGTATATGATTTTTTAGCAGAAGGTCCATCTCCAGATGGAACTTGCATTAGAATTGGTGAACTATATGTAACGTTTAATCCACCAAGATTTAAGTCAATGTATAAAATTTCATTATCTTTGGAACCAACTCTAAAACCATTTGTAATATTAGACGGTGGGTTGTCTTGATCAGTTTCACCGAGTAAATAAATTCTTGATGTATTTCCAACTGAAAGTGTGGTAGTTGGATCTAAAACTCTCCACAGAACGTTGAAATCTGATTCTTGGAGATCTTTTGGTGGAACAATGTGTGTAATATAACCAGTATCGTCACGATCAAATGACTGCTTTCTGAATCCTTTAGAGATCAGAGACTTTGCACCAAAGTTTGAGTTGGAGTTTGTAATTGATTGATCTGCACCATCTTCAGATAAGAAATGATTGGAAAAACCAATTGCAAAAACTGAAACTGCTTGAATTACTGCATCATTAGATGCTTTAATGTGGAAACTTTCATAATCTGTTTTATAAACAGCATCTTGATTAATGTAAAGTGGTTTTAATGTTCCAGTCGGAGCAGTTTCATTCGTATCATAAAGACCAGTTGTGTCATTATAAATCACAAATGCATTTGTATCTTTCTGGAGACCAATTCCAGTGAACTGTGCGACAACCATGGACTTAAATCCAGTCGCCTTGGCACCATCAGCATGTAATCCACACATTCCATAGGTGGATCTCAATGAGCAATTAAAGATATATGGCGAAGCACCTGTTACATTGTCTGCTTCGATAACAACTCTTTCATTTCCGCCAATAGTGATAATACTATCAATTGGTGTATCTAAAAGAACATAATTAAATGACGTTGTGCTTGTTACTCCAGCAACTTTATAACTTCCATTATAGAGATCCGATCCAACTCCAGTTATACGGAACGAATCATCAACGTTCAAATTGTGTACTATTTCAGTTTCAACAGTGGCGACAGTTCCAGAAGATGACAATGATATAATATTAAAGTCATTAGCGGAAAGATCTCCTACAATCTTAAATTCTGGACTGTTTGGTTCAAAATCACTTACGTTTGGATAGTCTAAAATTTCTCTATTTCCAGTATCATCTCCATATGCATTCATTAATTTGAAATAATACATATCAAGATCTGTAAGACCAGTCAGATCTTTTGCATTAATCCCATCTGCATATTCAAAGCAGGTGAGTTTATGGTGTGAGAAATTTGGATTTGCTTTTTGCGAAAAATTCTTATTATAGAAGACTTCTCTATCCGCATCAAACATTGTAAATTGCCAAAAATAGCAACCACCAGTTACACGGAATAATGCAGATCTATCAATTGATGGATTTGATGGATCAGGAACATATAAAGGTCTAACTTTTGTTTTTCTTAAGTCGAGACCAACGATTGAGGTTCCTTTTGGTACAACTACACCACCATCAACGGAATTGAGTTTGTAAAGGACATTCGATGAATTATTTAAATCAAAAATAGTGCTACTTGATAATTCAATATCTGGTGAGGGTACATTATTACCATTAACATCCAAATATTGAGCACTACCACCATTATTTTTTATATAATATCCAGGTCTATTATCAATTAGATGAGTTCCAGGATAAAGTAAGATTGTTGTCTTATCAAATCTATCGTTATTCGCACCACTTTGATAAGCAAATCTTGCTGCTTCGATTAACGCTCTTTGGATAGTTCTAAAGGGTCTCGTTAATGAATTTCCCTTATTATCAAAACTATCAGTAGCATCTAGATCTGATGGATTTACATAAAGAATATTACCATCTGTGTTAATTAGAAAATTTTCTAACCTGGAAAGAGGCATTGTATCAGCACACTAATTTTTCTTCTGCTTTATTTAGGAGCATCAAATCTCTTCTGTATTGAAAAAGGTTTTGGGGCAAATTTTTGGCGGAATTTTTTTTCCACCAAAAATGGATTTAAAGTTGCATTTTCAAATACAACAAAACCTCTCCTTTCGGAGAGGTTCTGACGCACACGGAAGGGGATGGTTCGGCAGTATCGCCAAGAGCCAACTAACGGACTTGAACCGTTGACCTGAGCTTTACAAAAACCCTGCTCTATCCAGCTGAGCTAAGTTGGCATTTAATCAGCAGGTAATAGTTCTGGGTTCTCCAGATCTAATTCAAACATAAGAGGATGACAAAGTTCATCAATCAAATAGAATGATGAATAGTATAACTCTTCTGGTTCAAATCTTTTTTCATTATCTGCGATTGCTAGAATTTCCCTATCGTAATACAAACTTTCAGGAACTTCATCAAAAGTAAATGGAACTTGGTTTATGAAATACATAAGAACCAACATTGATTCTTTATTGTACCAAACGTATCTGGTGTCAATACGGTATTTCATTCCTGTTCCGTACTTTTGTTTATTTAGAGATTAAGAAAATCTCTATAGGACGAGGGGGACTTGAACCCCCACGGGAATACTCCCAACAGATTTTAAGTCTGGTGCGTCTACCACTTCCGCCACCGTCCCATAAAAACCTATTCAGGTTTATAAGTAGATGGATTCATTCTACAATATTCATTGAAAGTAATCTTCATCTCCTTCCAAGTCAGTCCACAATTCTTCGCTGCTTTCGGAACATTCCATTTTGCTGCGAACAGCATTTGCATAGATTCCCTTGTTTCTGGGCGCATGTGAATAGTACCTTAAGATTTCTTGGTAGTGTTTATGTGAGTATTGGATCATTTCAATCAATCAACATAACATCGCCACGCAGTTCAGCGAGTTTGATCTCTGCGAGAGTCTGAACACAAGTCCAGTATGCTTGACCACTGATGCAATTTTCATCGCAGAAGTACTCTGCCATGTCTTCTTGCAATTCACGGAGAGGAATTAAATCTTCTCGGTTGATACGCATGGTCTCGTTTGATTGATTACCTGCATATTATAACAGGTCTGAGTCCTGGTGTCAAGCGTCAGTCAAAGTAGGACTTGTTGGATGGATCACTCACAAAGTTCTTGAGTTGCTCCAATGCGTCTGCTCTTTCCTGAGTTTTGATCTTTGCGTAGTTGTACGCATGTCTCCTTGTGTACTGCTCTTTGAGTTCACTTTTTAGAATCCCAACTCTGAATGTGGTCAGTCCGACTCTTTCTGCTCTCAACTCTGCCAATTGTCCTGTGAGGACATCCAACTCCGCACTTAATGCCGAACAGGTTTTACCAGGACAGGTAGCAATTCCACTGGCATCTGCATCAACAGTGAAGATTGAATTGCCAACACCACTTAATGTTACAATTTGAGTATCAACTCCAACACCATAATACGTTGATGCAGTTGCAGTATCAGATCCAATTCCAGTTGTAAGATTTGCCGTTCCTAAGTTATCAGTTCCATATGGATTTACACCAGTAAAAGTTGGATCTTCCGAGTCTTGTCTTGGTGCCTGTACTCTTTCGTAATATGAAGTAGTACCAAGAGCAATTGCAGTTCCTCCAGCACCAGCAACAGTAGTTGCACATCCACAATAGATGATTTCGTCAGACTTTACATCAATCTCATACATCTTTTGATTGATTGCAACCGTCAACTCAGCAATCTTTTGGTCATACTTTGCTGCAGGAACAATCAGATCATCAATCTTATCCTGAATTGGAGTAACTAATGTTGGAAGATCTCTAATTTGTTGTGCCTGTATATCGTATTCTTCGCTTGTAAACTTTATAATATTATCCTTAGACATTATTTTGCACCTCCCTGATGAATAATCTCTGTTCCTTCATACTCTGATATTAATTTATTAACATCCTTTCTCTCTGCAAAAACAGTGTAATGGTAATTGAACTGTTTTTCTCCCTGGACTACAATCCCACCACCCACTTTGATCTGATTATCTTTGATGCATTCCACATAAAGGTTTTGGTTTTCTCCAATAGGAGTTAAATTCACTGTGATTGTATCTTCATGAACCAAATCTTTCCAGTAGTCGGGCAGAGCAACGACATTGGTTTTAGACTTGCCACGGAAATAAACTCCAAACTCAGGGCCTTCTATGCAACCATGTGCCAATCTATAGTTTTCTTTTGATGGGTGAGGGATGTCAAACTCTTTTGTTATGCCAACGATGGATGAAGTAAATGATAAAAATCCGTTGATATGAGTTGCACCATTAACAACAAGTGCTCCATTAATTGATACTGCTCCATTGAAAACACTTGCGGCATTAACAGTATTAATACCATTAGTTGTTTGAGTGCCATTAAATATTGACGCACCACTGCAAGTATAAAGTCCCAACTGATTGGTATTTCCAACAAAATTAGATACACCAGTAACTTCTAATGAGAAAGGTAATGCAGCGATACCTGGAATTGCAGCAGGCGGAGCAATAGTAACTCCTGCTCTAACTGTTCCAATCTGAGTTGATGCGCCGAAAATACTAACTCCAGGGTTAGTTAGTAATCCAGCACTTGTATACCCAGCAAAGGTAAATACCGATCCATCATAAGCACCAATAGCAAGTTTCGCTGCTTGAAGATATGATAGTCTCATCTAATCACCTCTTGAAAAATGTTCTTGCTTTAGTGAGAACATTAAAAACCGTATCAAAAATGGTTGGTCCAAGAATAGAATCAACTCCAGTTGAAGATTGTACTGGTGCCGCTTCAGAATATAAAGATAAGTTACCCCCAGATAAAAGCATATCTAAAGTAGCACTGGCAGTAAACGTTGTACTATCTACAACATATTCTGGGCATCTAACATAAACAATCTTCTTAGAATTAATTGATACTCCACCATCAGCATCTGTAGATTCAATTAATACGTTGGCACCCTGAAGAATTAGGTCTCCAGATTCCGCAACAATTTTAATTTTTCCGTTATCTGCGTTAATTGTCATGCAAATTTCTTTATCATTGGATTTTTCACCAGAGCGAAATTCCATTGACTTATTAGAAAGTATTTTATAAACACCATCCTTATAAAAATGAAATCCTTGTAGACTATCGGTTGTTAAACAGTAATCACCTTCACCATGACCAACTGTCTTATTACCAGAAGTCACTTCAAACCCAGGATGTGTCTCCCTATAATAATCTTTACTAAAAGATTTCAGTTCTTCTTTTATTAGTTTTTTTACTTCTTCTTCTGTCATATACAATCAATAACACTTGTAATACCAACCAGAGTTCTTCTTGTATCAGCAAGATTATCCGTATTGGATAGTGGCTTGTATGCCATAATTGGAATCAAGGATGCTCCTTGTCCAGTGTTTGTATTTATGGTGATCTCTGGATAGTCATCAAACTCAAAATCAAATCCATTTGGAATTTGAATATTAATGATAGATCCATTTGGAGTTGTCAGTAATGGGAACTGAACATCACCAATAGATGCCGTATCATTAGTACTATCGTACCCGACACCTGGCGCTTCAATGAATATATCTTCTACAGTCGCCCTAACATTTTCATCAACAATACCCTGGTCGGAACCAGAACAATAACCAAGTCCTGGATTTATAACTGCTACTTTATCAATAGATCCATCCTTTAATATTAATTGAACTCTTGCCCCAGTTCCATGTCCAGTATTATCAATAACTGCAACTGATGTATCATTATCATATCCAGTTCCACCATTAAGAACTTGTACTGAAAGTATAGAACCAAATCTAGAAACAATTGGTCTCAATGATGCACCAACACCATCACCGAATACCTCCATCTCTGGTGGGATACACCTATTATATCTGTACCCAAGTGGCATTGGAATCAAATCAAGTTGACTTGTTGGGTTGTTGATCTTTTGATTACATGCATTGAAGATTGAGTTATCTCCACCAAATAGACTAGAGGTTGCAACTGCACTTTCAATAGATCCAAGTCCCCTATTAAGTGAACCAGCAGAATTCCCTCCAGTCAATCCATCAACAGTGCTTAAGATATTTCCAACTCTCATACCATTATATTCTGGTATTTTATTATCTTCATCTGTCCCAAAGAAGTTAGCAATATCTTTCTCTGCTGTTTTGCCAAATTGATCAAGGTCTTTTGCAATATTATCAAAGATATCAATCTGATCTAGTTGCTTTTGCCACTTTGTAGCAGCCTGCTTAAGTGCTGCATTTGCTGAAGAGACCCACTTGCTTGGGGTGGTACACTTCAATCCATCACATCCAATGAAACTGTAGATTGCAGATGCAACGCTGCTTACTTTTCTCAACACATCTCTCACCTTTCCGAATCCACCCATTAACCAATTCAATCCAGACATAATTGGTTCCAGTGCCTTCTCTAAAAGATCAAATATCTTTGCAAAAATTGCAGATACAAATTGTTCTGCTGCACAAACTGGTCCGTTGATAATATTACCAATCATAGTCTGGAACAAGTTAGTCAAGAATCCAATAATATCTTGAATTAACTTTTCAAAAATACAATATATGGTTGCAAGGGTTTTCATAAAACCCTTTTGTGCTGCAGGATCAGTTAAGTAAGATGCTGGATTTTTTAAATTTATATTACCCAACCATGTACTAAAGGTAACTGTCAATTTTCCAAATAGTCCATCTCTAACATTATTCATCACACTCTTGACCACAGATTGTGTTGTCCTTACAATCTTTTTGATCTTTGCTGGCATATCCACAATCTTATTAAGAAGTGGATCTACAAATGCACCAGCAGCAAAATCTAGCATGTTGGTGAATGCGATAAAGTCCGTAAGTATTTGTGTCAGTTTGCCAATCGCATCATCACCACAGTTACTTGGAACTATTTCAGTCTTAGTTGCTTTTATTTCAAATGCTCTTGCCGCAGCACTACAGGAACCACCAATAACAGTGTTTGATTGTTCTGTTTTAGTTGAATCAATAGAAGGTTTTGTTATCTTTCCTTGTTGTCCTGGAGAAACTGGTTCTGTTTCTATTTTCTTTGCGTTAGTTGGTTTGTTTGCTCTATTGCCTGTGAATGGTTGGAATCTAGAACTTTTCTCTAACTTTAATTCTGCGTTTGAGAAACTATTCTCTACATTTTCATTGCGATGAAGAAGACCAAAGATAACTGGTTGTTGTGCTTCTTCCCCATCCATGAAGAAACCAACGCAGGTTTCTCCACCTTGAAGTGAAAGTGTCTGTCCTATTCCACCTTGACCACTTCCACTTATTGGATCCATCAACACATCTGCCCAAGGAAGATCTTCCTCCTTAAGTGTGCTGTCAAATGGATGGTAACCAATGATCCTAACCTTACATCTCTGACCTTTTTCGCCAGATTGATCCATTACGGTATTGATGGCCTTCCAATAATCTGGATGGGCAACTCTGCCAATCCACCAGACAAAACCATCTCTACCAAGAAGGTTAGATTTTAATAGAGATTCTTCAATCATCAGTCGTCGTAAACTCTACATTCGGACGCATCAGGATGTGTATCACAATAGAGTTCTAATGGTGTGGGGTCATGAGTTTCCCCTGGATGGTTCTCTTTATATGCTTTCAGTGCTTCTAATTCTTCTTCCGTATGTCTTCTTGACTGTGCAGAAATAGTGGGATCACTCAGAAGATCCTCATCCTTTCTAATGTGCTGATCAATGTTTTCCATGTTCCTCCCTATTGATTTGGTCCATAAACTCCATAAGAATCTCTCATTAGTTTGAGAGATGTTGTGTTTTGTTGAGCAGAAAAATGATGTCTCAACTCCCGTATAACATAATTGCCGCTTGTTTCTGAATCAATTTCTCTTGTTTTTCCAGAATTCATTTCGGGGAATTCACAATAAATTATGTCTCCTACTTTTAGATTTATGTTACATGGTATAAGAATATTTAGTGCCTGTGTGAACAGCAAATTGTATCTAGAATATGCTTTTGCTTGATCTGAAATATCTCTTCCCGATTGTGCAGTACCACCAGCAGGTGATAGTACACCATGATCAGAAGTCCTAACCATGATTCTAGAGAATGATTTTCCTAATGCTTCAGACACAACAATACTTTCTTGATTACCAAGTTGAGAAGCATTTTTAATTTCATCCTGGAGATAGTAATCATAGATTGAGAATGTATGATTCTCTCTATTATAAAAGTATGTTTTGTTGGCGTACATTCCAACACGCAATGCTTTTCTTAAATCAATATTCTTTTCAAAGAAGTAATTCAAAATTGAGAAATTATTTTCAATGTTTCCTGCTTCAATTACTTTTCCATTATACTTGTAACTGTACTTACTTTCTGTTTTTGTTACAATTTTGTCAATACTTCTAAAGTTGAATCCATCTTTATTTTCATAGAATAAAAATCCCGCAGTTCCCTTTGCAAGTCCTTGTTCTGTTTTATCTTTTCCGTCAGTTCCAGTTTTCTTTGTGACAGCAGATACAGACTTTGGACCCAACCATTGCAAAACATGCAAAGGTTTCTTCATGTTTCCAATGAAACTAAAAGTATTTGAGGTCTCTTCTATATTCTCAGACTTAAAGTTAGTTGTCTTTAAATCTTCTCTAAGAATTTTTATTACAGATTGATTGACTTTTCCCGAATACTTGGTAGCACATCTTGCAGTTTCATTTGTAAGAAACTCTCTAGAGACTAAATGTAAAGTAAAGTTCTCGGATGTCTTTTCTGCTTCAAGTCCGCTCACTTTGTAGACATACATCTGGTCAACAGCGAACTCTCCCGATGCCGTCTCTGCTTCTAGGAACAATCTCTCTCCGCCACGAATAGGAAGTCCATTGAACAATCCATATGCATTAGTGATTTGCATTGTCATTGTTACACATGGTTCAAGAATATCTTCAAAATAATCTACTGACAATACAGCATTAGAAATATCAAATGCATTATCTCCATCAAGAGATTGCAAGACGACTGATCTATATTGTAAACCCGATACTGCTTCTGCCATTACGTTGAGGAAAGTTTAGTTAAGAGTAGAGTATTCCACAAACTATTTAATAGGACAACTTCAGGTATTGATGCTACTGCGACACCACCACCTCCACCACCCATTGGAATTGGGATTGGAATTTGTTGTGGTATTACTTGTGGTCCTCCACCTTGTCCCTGCGTGATAATTACAGTTTGCCCTCCACCTGATCTAGTCATTGGAACTTCCACCCGAGATCTTGCTTCTGGTGTTGGTTGTACTCTTGGGACTGATGGTGCAGATAATGGTCTGCTTGGTTCTTCTCCAGGTTTAGATTTAGAAGTAAAGAATGGATCTGATATTTTATATGCACTCATAGGATCAAAACGACCCGTTATCTGTCCCCCATTCCACCCAGTTCCAGTTTCCCAATGTAGGTGAGGTCCATCTGTTCTTCCAGTAAGTCCGACTTTTCCAATAATATCTCCTTTCTTAACTGGTCCACCTCTTTTGTAACCCTCTTGCATGTGACCATAAAGGTGGTGAGTTCCTCTATCATCTCTAAAAACTAAGAAGTTACCCCATCCTTTTTCATAGTCAGAATCAACAATTTCACCATCACTAATTGCTCTCAATGGAGTCCCAACCGTTGTTGCAATGTCCTCTCCTTTGTGGATACGATCTCCACGAAGTTGTCCATAAGAACCTGATGGTGTTAGAGTTATGTTAGTATCTGGATCTGTATATTCATAACCACCACCTTCTTTTGGTGTTCCGTATAATCTTTGATTCAACGGAATATTATCATCAGTATCTCCATCTACAACTTTTTTTCCACTTTGTGCGAATGTCAGAAGACCATCAACTGCTTCATTAAATGTTTTAAGTACAGAAGAAAATTGATTTTCACTTTTTTGCTTTTCTTCTGTTATTTTTTTGTTAGCATCTATTGTTTTATTTGCCCCAGTTATTTTATCTGATAGACTTCCTGCTGCCTTACCACCAAAATATGATGCAGCAAGTGAACCGAGCATAATCAAACCTGCCACCGTAGTAGATGGTTCTGGTATTACTGTTAATGCAATCGCAGTCGCAAGAGATCCAGCAACTGCTCCACCAACTGCACTTGACGTTGCACCACTAATTGCTTGTGTCTCGGTTTGTCCTTCTGTTTTTCTATCTTGATAATCTAGTCCAGCAAACAAAAGACTTGCTGGTCCAGATGCTCTCCTAGCAAAACCTCCTGCATTTTTAAGAGCGCCGCCCATTTTAGTGCTTCCACCACCAAGTTTGGGTGCTCCTCCAGTAGCAGTCTGTCCACCTCCAAATCCTGGAAGTTTGAATCCTTGACCCTTTAATGCTCCCTGTGCGTTGAATCCACCCTTAGTGAACAATCCAGGCAGACCAATTCTTCCTCCTTTAAAAAGTCTAAAACGATCACCAAGATTTGATTTGCCAGCAATATATCTGGAGAATGAATCGTTCATTCTACCCAGTTGCTTAGGATTCAACCTTGGTATTTTTGGTCCTCCACCTTTGGATGAATTTGGTTTGGGTTTACCTCTTGGTGGTTTTGGTCTTCTAATGAATGGGATATCAGGACCACCAAGACCAGGAAGAAACATACCTGGAATCCCACCAAGTAACCCAAGTAATCCACCAAGGCCACCGCCTCCTCTGTCCATCTCAAGAACTAGTTTTTCTAGTTTCTTGATTTCTTTCTTTGATG